>Ga0172372_10000098_pt1 | contig 121247 bp, 107 predicted proteins | sample LakKiv5m_2_FD_114544 | JGI IMG/M metagenome (GOLD analysis project Ga0172372, IMG submission 114544) | Freshwater microbial communities from Kabuno Bay, South-Kivu, Congo - kab_092012_9.5m | ecosystem: Environmental > Aquatic > Freshwater > Lake | place: Democratic Republic of the Congo...
GGATCTGGAAGCCGCCGATCGGACGCCCGAACATCACGCGCTCCTTGGAATAGGAGAGCGCCTCCTCGTAGCAGGCCATCGCGGCGCCGAGGGCGCCCCACGAGATGCCATAGCGTGCCTGCGTGAGGCACATGAGGGGGCTCTTGAGGCCGCCGCTCTTGGGGAGGATCGCGTCAGCGGGGAGATGGACGTTGTCGAAGACGAGCTCGCTCGTGTCCGAGGCGCGGAGGGAGAGCTTCCCCTTCTGGTCCTTCGCCTTGAACCCCTTGGCGTTCGTGGGGACGAGGAAGCCGCGGATGCTCTTCCCGCTCTCGTCGCCATCCTCCGTCTTGGCCCAGACCACGGCCACCTGCGCGGTGGAGCCGTTGGTGATCCACATCTTCGCGCCGTTCAGGATCCAGGTGCCGTCGGCCTGCTGCCGCGCGCGGGTGATCATCCCCGCCGGATTGGAGCCGTAGTCGGGCTCGGTGAGGCCGAAGCACCCGATCACCTCACCCGTCGCCATCTTCGGGAGGTAGTGGCGCTTCTGCTCCTCGGAGCCGAAGGCGTAGATGGGATACATGACGAGCGCCCCCTGCACCGAGGCGAAGGAGCGGATCCCGGAGTCGCCGCGCTCGAGCTCCTGCATGATGAGCCCGTACATGACGTTATTGAGGCCGGCGCAGCCGTACGCCTCGGGGAGGTTCGCCCCGAAGTAGCCGTTGGCCCCCATCTCGGCGATCAGCTCCTTGGGGAAGCGACCCTCGACGTAGCACTGGCCGATGATCGGGAGGACCTTCTCGTCGACGAAGGCGCGGACCGAGTCGCGGACCGCACGCTCCTCTTCGGTGAGGGCGGCGTCGAGGTTGAAGAGGTCGCCCTCGCGCGGGGTGAGCTGCGGGGAGGGGAGATAGGTCGGGGTGGAGAGTTCGGTGGCCATGGCGGATGGGGACGGAGACAGCTGATAAGTTACCTCAGAGGACCCTCCCCGACCCAGTCCAGTCCATGCCCCACTCCTTTCCCCTGATCGCGACCGTCGCCGCCGCCTTCGCCCTCGCCCTCGGGTTGGGGGTGATCGCGATTCGGCTGGGCATCCCCGCGATCGTGGGCTATGTGCTGGCCGGGGTGCTGATCGGGCCGACGACCCCCGGGTTCCAGGGGGATATCGAGATCGTCCGGCAGCTGGCGGAGATCGGGGTGATGCTCCTGATGTTCGGGGTGGGGCTCCACCTCTCGCTCGAGGAGCTCTATGCTGTGCGGCGGATCGCCGCGCCGGGGGCCCTGATCCAGATCACCACGGCGGCGCTCCTGGGGGCGGGGCTCGCGCATCTCTGGGGATGGGACACGGGGGCGGCGATCGTCTTCGGCCTCTCCATCTCGGTCGCCTCCACGGTGGTCCTCATGCGCGCGCTCGAAAGCCGACGCGCACTGGAGACGCTCACCGGGCGCATCGCGGTCGGGTGGCTGATCGTGCAGGACGTGGTCATGGTGCTCGTGCTGGTGCTCCTGCCGCCGCTGGCAACGCTACTCGGCGGGACGGCGGCGGGGGCCGTGACGCTCGCCGCGCCGGAATCCCTGTTGACCTCACTCGCGGTGACGCTGGGGAGCGTGGTGATCTTCATCGCGCTCATGCTCGTCGTCGGGCGCCGTCTCTTCCCCTGGCTGCTCTGGCAGGTGGCGCGCACCGGCTCGCGCGAGCTCTTCATCCTGTCGATCATCGTGACGGCGGTCGGGATCTCCTACCTCGCCGGGGAGCTCTTCGGCGTCTCGTATGCGCTCGGCGCCTTCGTCGCGGGGCTCGTGCTGCAGGGCTCCGACCTCAGCCAGCGCGCGGCGGACGAGAGCCTCCCGCTCCGCGACGCCTTCGCGGTGCTCTTCTTCGTCTCCGTCGGGATGCTCTTCGATCCCACCATCGTCGTGGAGCATCCGATCGAGCTGCTCGCGGTGGTGGGGCTCATCCTGATCGGGACGCCGTTCGTCACGACCCTGATCATGGTCGTGGGGCGCTATCCCCTGAGTAGCGCCCTCACCGTCGGGGCGAGTCTCGCGCAGATCGGGGAGTTCTCCTTCATCGTCGCGGGGATGGGGGTCTCGCTCGGCCTCCTCCCGGTCGAGGGGCAGAATCTGATCCTCGCGACGGCGGTGGTCACCATCTCCCTCAACCCGATCGTCTTCTCGACGATCGAACCGGTGCGGCGCTGGATCCTCAAACGCTCACGCCTCGCCCGCATCATGGACCGGAGCGCCGACCGTCTCTCGGAGCTCCCACACTCCATCTCCTCCGAGCGGCTGACCGGCCATGTGTTGATCGTCGGCTATGGCCGCGTCGGGAAGCGGATCGGCGAGGCGCTCCGTGCGCGTGGCACGGAGATCGTGGTGGCGGAGGAGAATCGACAGATCGTCTCGGATCTCCGCTCAGCGGGGATCGCAGCGGTCTGTGGCAATGCGAGTGACCCCGCGGTGCTGATCCAGGCGCATGTCGCGCGGGCGAAGGCGCTGGTGATCGCCACGCCCGATGCGGCGGCGGCTCGAGCGATGCTCGACACCGCACTCCAGCTGAACCCCGGCGTCGCGGTCGTCGTGCGGACACATGATGATTCCGAGCGCACCTTGCTCAAGGGCCTCGCCCCGCAGGGGGAGATCTTCATGGGGGAGGAGGAGCTGGCGCGCGGGATGCTCACCGCCGTCGAGCGCTCCCTGTAGCCACCGCGATGCCACTCGCGCGCGCGTCACGGGACGCGCGCGCGGGCGACGCTAGCAGACCGCGCGCTTCGCGCTCGGGATCGCCCCCACCTCGCGACACTTGCGGCGGAACTCCGCGCCATGGTCGATCGTGAGCCCCTGCTCGTGCTGCCACTGGTGCACCATCTCGTGGAGCAGGGTCTCGAGCGCCGCCGCAAACCCATCACGCGCGACATGCCGCGCGGAGATCGCGATCTCCGCCCCACCCCCCTCCACCGCCGGTGCGTAGTGTCCGAGGCGACGTACCATCCGCCGGGAGACGCGGATCGGGACCAGCGCCAGCTGGGCCCCGAATCGCTCCCCATTGAGCCGCGTGTGCCACTCGGCCAATCGCTCGGCCAACGACTCGTCCTCGGGGTGCGTCCGCTCTGGGGCTCGCCGGGGCCGACTATTCCGGGACAGCGGGAAGGCGACGAGCGCCTCGCGCGCCGTCTGGCGCTCCCACGGCTTCTTCCCCATCACGAACCGGACGATCTGCACATGCATCTCCGTCGGCGCGTCCACGTACCCCTCGTGCACCCGGAGATCGAACCCCTTCACACTGACGAGGATCGAGCGATTCCGTGTGAGGACCACCCGGCGGACATGCTGGAGCCCGAGCGAACGCAACTTCTCGAGGAAGCGCGCAGCGATCTGCGCGGTCTCCTCCGCCTCCCACGGTTCCTCCTGCGACGATTCGACCGTGGACGCCTCGGTCATCGACGGCGCCGCGGGTGAGTCGAAGCCGAAGCCAAGCTGCAGGGTCTCGGACGGCGGAGTCATCGTGCGAAGACCCGGTCCTGCCGCGGGACGTAGTCCTGGGCAGCGGCCTCCCAGACACAGGCGCGCAACGTCACCGCCTCCGGCGCCACCTCGATCTCCTGCACCGCCGAGGGGAGCCCACCGCGGGTGCGTCCACAGAGGGTGGTGGCGTGCGAGACGACCATCGTGCGTCCCTCGACCTGCATCGCCTCGATCCGCGTCTGATGGTCATGGCCATTCAGCACGAGGTCGGCGCCGGTCGCGACGGCCTGCGCGATCCCGTCGGCCCGATCGGCCAGTCCCCAGCGCCGCGAGAGATCGCCGCGCAGGAGGTTGTGGTGGAAGACCAGCACGCGGAGATCGCCGGCCGGCGCGGCGGCGAACCGCTCCCGCGCATGGGCCCACTGCGCGGGCCGGATCGCCCCGACCACGCTGAGGTCGCGCGCCCGCGTCGTGAGCGTGTAGGGCCGCACACCATGGCATGAATTGAGCCCGACGAGGGTCACGCCGGGGAGCTGAAGGGTGGGCTCGAGCTCCGCGCTGATCCATTTGCGATAGCCCCGGAGCGTGGGCGCGGTGACACCGAGTCCGACCGGGTTCCACCACCAGGCCACGTCGTGGTTCCCCGGCACGACGAGCACCGCCGCGTGCGCACGGAGTCGGTCGAGCCAGGCCGCCGCCGCTCGGAACTGCCACCGGAAGTTCCGCTGCGTGAGATCCCCGCAGACCACGACGGCGTCATGACGCCCCGCGGCGACCCGACGCGTGACGGCGTCGAGGTGCGCGGGGATCGCATGCCGTCCGAAGTGGACGTCGGAAAGCTGCAGAAGACGCAAATCAGGGATCAGGTGTCAGGTGTTAGAGCTTCGCGATGACCGCATCGGTGTACTGCGCGGTGGTCGCGGTGCCCCCGACGTCGCGCGTGACGGTGCGCCCCTCGCGCAGCGTCGCCTCGATCGCCTGACGGATCCGCGTCGCGCGCCCCTCCTCGCCGATATGATCGAGCAGCTGACACCCCGCGAGCATCACCGCCGTCGGGTTCGCGACCCCCTGCCCTGCGATGTCGGGCGCCGTGCCATGGACCGCCTCGAAGATCGCCGCCGTCTCACCGATGTTGGCGCCCGGGGTGAGGCCGAGCCCGCCGACCAGCCCCGAGGTGAGGTCGGAGAGGATGTCACCGAAGAGATTCGTCGTGACGATCACGTCGAAGCGCTCGGGCCGCATCACGAGCTCCATCGCGCAGGCATCGACGATCTTGTCGTCGAAGGCCACCCGCCCCTCGTACTCCGCCGCGACCTGCCGCCCCGTCTCGAGGAAGAGCCCCTGCGAGTACTTGAGGATGTTCGCCTTGTGCACGAGGGTGACGCGCTTCCGCCCATGCCGCACCGCGTGATCGAAGGCGTAGCGTACGATCCGCTCCGCCCCGTTGCGGGTGACCACCGCGACCGACTGCGCGATCGCGTGCGGGTCGTCCCCGACCTTCACATAGTTCTCGATCCCCACATAGAGCCCTTCGGTGTTCTCGCGGACGAGGATCACGTCCACATCCTGGAACCGGTTCCCCGGCAACACCGACTTGGCGGGGCGCAGATTGGCGTAGAGATCGAACTCCTTGCGGAGCGCGACGTTGATCGAGCGGAACCCCTTCCCGACCGGGGTCTCGAGCGGCCCCTTCAGGGCGAGTGCGGTGCGCCTGATGGACTCGAGCGTCGCCTCGGGGAGCGGATCCCCATGCGCCTTCACCGCCGCCATCCCGGCGAGCTGACGATCCCAGGTGAGCGGCGCACCCGCCGCCTCGAGCAGACGCACGGTGGCGTCGGTGATATCGGGGCCGATCCCATCACCGGGGATCAGGGTCACGTCGCGGGGGGAGGCGGTCACGTCAGCAGAGGGAACGAGAGGAAAGGCGGAACCCGTCAGGGCTCGAGGAAGAGATCGGCGAGGCGCGTGGCCAGGCTGGCGGCGACGCTCGCGCCACCGGGGAGGACAAGGTCCCCCGCCCACTGCACCGTCCGGGCCCGCGTGTCAGCAAGGACCAATCGCACCCGGGTCACCCCGCCCTCCACGCGCAGCTCCACCGGCACGAGCACGTGCCGGGTGTCGCCGAGGGCGGTGAGGAAGCGGAGGTTGTCGGCGAGGGGCGACGGAATGGATGCGCCCGTCTCCGGGAGCATCGCCCGCCACCGCCCGATGCCGAGCGCGTAGGGATCGCTCTGGAAGGTCGGATTGCGCCGTGCGAGGCGTACGACATCGAGGGGAGCGGCCCAGCGGCGCCCCATCCCGCGGTCCTGCAGCTCGGCGGTCACGGCGGAATCGAGCGCGAACCGGAGCTGCGACCAGGCGAGCGACGAGCGCTCCCCGGCGGTGTCCGCGCGCCAGCTCTGGATCGGCGTCACGGCCACCCGCTCCTCGGCGAAGGCGCCGAGGGGTGGGCCACCGACCGGGGGGCCCTTGGCCGCGGCGCCCCGGATGGCGGGGTGCGCGCCGGCCGGCGCCTGCGCGTCGAGCGCACGCGCCAGCACACTGAGGAGCGCGGGGAGCGAGAGCGCGAGGAGGAGAGCACGACCGGTCCGAAGCACGAGGGAAAGCTAATCGGCCGCCCCGAGCCTCTCCACGAACCGGCCCTCCCGATGCTGGGGCCGGTGGGCTACAATCGGGGGTCGTTCCCCCTCTTCCCCTCCGACCTATGCCTCGTTGGGTCTCGGCCCTCCTCTGGGCCGTCGTCTCCCTCGTCGGCGCGGGGGCCTTCGCGGTCCTTGCCCTCTCCCGGGGCGAGACGATCAACGCCGCCTGGCTCCTCACCGCTGCGGTCTGCACCTACGCCATCGGCTATCGCTTCTACTCGAAGATCCTGGCGGCGAAGGTCTTCGCGCTCGACTCGCATCGGATGACGACTGCGGAGCTCCGGGCCGATGGGCGCGACTTCGTCCCGACCAACCGGTGGATCGTCTTCGGGCACCACTTCGCGGCGATCGCGGGGCCGGGCCCTTTGGTGGGACCGACCCTGGCCGCACAGTTCGGCTTCCTCCCCGGGGCCCTCTGGATCATCGTCGGCGTGGTGATCGGCGGCGCGGTGCAGGACATGGTCATCCTCTGCGCCTCGGTGCGCCGCAACGGCAAATCGCTCGGCCAGATGGCTAAGGATGAGATCGGGCCCGTCGCGGGATTCACCGCCCTGGTCGCGGTGCTGGGGATCATGATCATCCTCATCTCGGTCCTCGCCCTGATCGTGGTGAAGGCGCTGGCGGAGAGCCCGTGGGGGGTGGTGACGGTCGGGCTCACGATCCCGATCGCGATGCTGATGGGGGTCTATCTCAAGTACTGGCGCCCGGGGCGTGTGCTCGAGGTGAGCGTGATCGGGATTCTCCTGTTGATCCTGGCGCTCTACGCGGGGCGTTGGGCGGCGGAGCACCCCACCCTGGGGCCCCTCTTCACCGTGGCGCCGGTCCCGCTCGCCTTCGCGGTGATGGTCTACGGCTTCGCCGCTGCGGTGATGCCGGTCTGGCTCCTCTTGGCGCCGCGTGACTACCTCTCCGCCTTCGTGAAGATCGGCGTGGTCGTTGCCCTCGCCGCCGGGATCCTGATCGTCCTCCCCCCGTTGCAGATGCCGGCGGTGACCCCCTTCATCGATGGGACCGGGCCGGTCTTCGCGGGGAAGGTCTTCCCCTTCGTCTTCATCACGATCGCCTGTGGGGCGATCAGCGGTTTCCATGCCCTCATCGCTTCGGGGACCACGCCGAAGCTCCTCGAGAACGAGGCCGATGCGCGGATGATCGGCTACGGCGCGATGCTCACCGAGTCCCTCGTCGCGACGATGGCGCTGATCGCGGCCTGTGTGCTGACACCGGGGATCTACTTCGCGATCAACGCGCCGGCGGGAATCATCGGCACCACCGCGGAGAGCGCGGCGCAGGTGATCGCCACCTGGGGGTTCACCCTCCGTCCCGAGGAGCTCACCACCCTCGCCGCGCAGGTGGAGGAGAGCTCCCTCCTCTCGCGCACCGGCGGGGCCCCCTCCCTCGCCGTGGGGATGGCGAAGATCTTCTCCGACGCGATCGGCGGGAGCGCGATGGGGCTCTGGTATCACTTCGCCCTCATGTTCGAGGCGCTCTTCATCCTGACCACGCTCGACGCCGGGACGCGGGTGGGGCGCTTCATGCTCCAGGACCTCGGGAAGCATCTCTGGGCGCCCTTCGGCCGCGTCTCCTGGTATCCAGCGGTGCTCCTCTCGAGCGGCCTCTTCGTCGCCTGCTGGGGCTACTTCCTCTACCAAGGGGTGACCGACCCGCTCGGCGGGATCAACTCGCTCTGGCCGCTCTTCGGGATTGCCAATCAGCTCCTCGCGACCGTCGCGCTCTGCGTGGGGACGACGATCATCATCAAGATGGGGAAGGTGCGCTACGCCTGGATCACCCTCGCCCCGATGGCCTGGCTCGTGATCGTGACGATGACGGCGGGATGGATGAAGCTCTTCGATCCGAACCCGAAGATCGGCTTCCTCGCGCACGCGGATTGGGTCCGAGGCTTCCTCGAGGCCGGCGGACTCCCCCCGGGGGTCGCGAACGCGACCGCTGCCGCGCGCCTCATCTTCAACGACCGCCTCGACGCGGGGGTCGCGGCCTTCTTCATGGTCACCGTCCTCGTGATCCTCGCCGACTCGGCGCGCGAGTGGTGGTCGGTGCTGTCAGGGCGCACCCCGCTGCGTTCCACCGAGACCCCGCATATCATCCGGGGGACGCCCCTCCCCGCGCCCTCTGCCTCTTACATCGACTGACCGATGCGCCTCCGCCCTTCGCTCCTCCTCGCCTGCGTACTCGCCGCCACGATCCCCATCGGCCGCGTGGACGCCCAGCAGCCCTTCGATCTCTCGGTGAAGAACATCATGCGCGGCCCCGAGCTCTATGGCCGCGAACCGCAGAACGTGCGCTTCACCGCCGATGGGCAATGGCTCTACTTCCAGTGGCTCGCGCCGGGTGCCAAGTGGAATGCGGAGCTCGAGCCGTACCGCGTGGCGGCGCGCGCCGAGGCCACACCGGAGAAGGTGAGCGCGGCGCATCTGGATTCGGTCGCTCCGCTCCTGGCGAGTGGCCGCCGACTCCCCGGGAGCCGCGGGAGCTCGGTGCGTGAGATCGTGACGGCGAACGGGGACCTCTGGCTCCGCAGCCGCGCGGGGACCAACGTGACCCTCCGCCGCCTCACACAGACCGCGGCGAACGAGAGCGAGGCCCGTCCCTCGCTCGATGGGCGCGAGGTCTTCTATGTGCGCGACCAGAACCTCTTCGCCGTCGACCTCATCACCGGCCTCACCCGTCAGCTCACGGATATCCGCTCGGGGGCCGCCCCCACGGAGCCGAAGCCCCTCACCGGCCAGCGGGGCGCCCTCGCGGCACAGCAGCGCTTCCTCCTTGAGACGATCCGTGATGACCTCGCCGCCGATTCCCTCGCGGCGGCCCGGCGGCGTGAGGCGGAGTCGCGGCGGCTCCCCATCGTCTGGATCCCGACCGCCGAGCGGATCACCGGGATCTCCATCTCCCCCGACGGGAAGAGCGCGCTGATCGGCACCCTCCTCCCCGCCACCGGGACCCGCGGCTCCGACGTCCCCGACTATATCAACCCTGATGGCTACCCGCGGATGATCCCGGGGCGCTCGAAGGTCGGTGATGCCCAGGGGAGCCCCAAGGTCGGGCACCTGGTCCTCGCGACGGGGCAGATCACCTGGCTCACCCTCGCGCCGGATTCGAGCGCGGTGAGCAGCGCCCAGCTCGGCGACTGGAGCGACGATGGCCGCTTCGGGCTCGTCTTCGTGGTCTCCGCCGACTTCAAGCATCGCTACCTCTGGTCGGTCGCCTCGGCGACCGGCACGGCGACGCTGATCGATGCCCTCCGAGATGAGGCGTGGGTGAATGGTCCCTGCTTCGGCTGCATCGGCTGGACCCCGCAGGGGAAGGCCTGGTTCGTCTCCGAGGAGAGTGGCTACGCGCACCTCTACACGGTGAACGCCGACGGGGGCGGGAAGCAGGCGCTCACGAGCGGGAGTTGGGAGGTCCTGAGTGTCGCCCGGAGCGTGGACGACGTCTCGTTCGATCTTGTGACGAGCGAACCGTCCCCCTTCACCAAGCAGGCGTACCGCATGCCGATCGCCGGCGGCGTGCGCACGCGGCTCACCACGGGGAATGGCGGCCATGCCCCGGTTATCAGTCCCGTCGATCCGAACGTGCTCGCGACGGTCTACTCCACGGCGAACACCCCGCCGGAGCTCTTCGTCGCGCGCGTGGGCGAAGGGCGCATGGCACAGCTCACGACGAGCCCCACCCCCGAGTTCCGTGCGTACGCATGGCAGGAGCCGCCGATCGTGCAGCTCGATGGCGAGGATGGGGTGAAGGTCCCCGCCCGTCTCTATGACCCCAAGCGCTTCGGTGTCACGCCCAACGGGGGCGCGGTGATCTTCGTGCACGGGGCCGGGTACCTACACAACGTGCACAACTGGTGGTCGTCCTATGCGCGCGAATACATGTTCCACCACCTCCTCGCCTCGCGCGGCTACGTGGTGCTCGACATCGACTACCGCGGCTCAGCGGGCTACGGACGCGACTGGCGCACGGGGATCTATCGCTGGATGGGGGGGAAGGACCTCGACGATCACGTCGCAGGGTCCAAGTACCTCGCCACGACGTATGGGATCGATCCGGAGCGGGTCGGGATCTACGGCGGATCGTACGGGGGCTTCATCACGTTGATGGCGCTCTTCACTAAGCCGCAGCACTTCGGTGCAGGGGCGGCGCTCCGCTCGGTGACCGACTGGGCGAGCTACAACCATGGCTACACCGGACGGATCCTCAATCTTCCGCAGACCGATACCCTCGCGTACCGCCGCTCCTCCCCGCTCTACTTCGCCGAGGGGCTCAGGGACCCGCTCCTGATCGCGCATGGGATGGTCGATGTGAACGTGCAGTTCCAAGACGTCGTGCACCTCGCGCAGCGCCTGATCGAGCTTGAGAAGGTCGATTGGGAGATGGCGGTCTATCCGGTGGAGGACCACGGCTTCGTGCGCCCGAGCTCGTGGCACGACGAGTATCGGCGCATCCTCGAGCTCTTCGACCGGACGATCGGCCCCAAGGGGAGCAAGGCGAAGAAATGAGCTGGTGGCTCGCACGGATCGCCGCCACGGTGCGTCGGATCATCGGCGCACCCGATTACGGGGCCTACCTCGCGCATCACCGCGCCTGCCACCCCGGGCATGCGCCGATGGACGAGGCGACCTTCGTCGCCGAACGACTCAGCGCGCGGTACGAGCGTCCGGGCTCGCGCTGCTGCTGAGCGGCGGCACGGCGAAGAGGAGCAGCAGGGCGGCGACCAGGGCGAACCCCGCCCCCATCAGGAAGGCGGCGGGCGGGCCGTACCCCTGCCAGACCACCCCGAAGAGCGCGGACGCCGGGAGCGCGCCGAGTCCGACGGCGGCGTTGAACCACCCGAAGGCCGTGCCGTTCACCGAGGCAGGGACGAGGTCGGCGACCATCGCCCGCTCCGTCCCCTCGGTGAGCCCGAAGTAGAGCCCGTACACGAGGAAGAGCCCCCATGCCTGCCACGCCTCGGTCGCGACGGCGAACCCGACATAGGTCGCCGCGTACACACTCCACCCGAGGAGGATCAACGGGCGCCGCCCCATCCGATCCGAGAGCGCCCCGCCGATCGCCGTCGACGACGACTTCACGACATGGAGCACCGCCCAGAGGATCGGCAACATCGCCGTCGGGATCCCGAGCTGGGAGGCGCGCAGCAGGAGGAAGGCATCGGTCGAGGCCCCGAGGGTGAAGACGAAGACCGCGATCAGGAACCGCCAAAAGGGGGTGCCGAGCGAGACGAGCGGGGCGGGCTGCCGACGCGCTGGCGGCTCGGTTGGCACCGGGATCGCCGTGGCGAACGCCGCCGGCCGTCCTTCGCGGACGAACCCCAGCACGAGCACGACGGAGATCGCCCCCGGGATCAGGGCGTAGAGGAAGAGCGTCCGTAACTCCACCCACCCCGCGGCGAGCACCGCCCAGGCGATCAGCGGGCCGACCACCGCACCCAGACTGTCCGCCGCGCGGTGGATCCCATACGCGAGCCCACGCTGCGACGGCGCGACGGAGTCCGCGATCAACGCATCGCGCGGCGCCGTCCGGATCCCCTTCCCGAAGCGATCGGTGAGCCGGATCGCCATCACCTGCCCCGTGGTCTGGGCGAGCCCGATCAATGGGCGTGCCAGAGCGGCGATCGCATAGCCGACGACGATGAACGGTCGCCGGCGCCCGATCCGATCGGACCACCACCCCGCTGGGATCCGCAGCAACGAGGAGAGACTCTCCGCCATCCCCTACATCACGCCGAGCGCCGCCGCCGAGGTCCCGACCACCGTACTCAGGAAGACCGGCAGGAGCGGGTAGATCATCTCGCTCGCGACATCGGTGAAGAAGCTCGCGGCGGCGAGCACCGTGATGTTCCGTCCGAGGGCCCGTCGACCGTTGCCGTTCGTGAGCGGCGCCGTCATGGCCACTGGATCCCCGCGACCGGACGAACGGCCACCCACTGGGCGCGGGCTGCCTGCGACGGGAAGGCCGCCGCGTACGAGGCACGCCAGCGCGCGGTCACCTGATCCGCCTCACTTCGATCCGCCACCGCCCAGACCGCCCCCCCGAACCCCGCCCCGAAGGCCGAGGCGGCATGCGCGCCCGCCGCCATCGCCGCGCGCGCAAGGAAGCTCGTCTCTGGGATCTGGTTCCGCAGCACCACCTCGGCGCCCTGCTGCGAGGCCACCGCGAGCGCCCCGAGGGCCCGCGCATCCACCGCCGAGAAGGCCGCGAGCGCCTCGGGGACGAACCGCTCCGTCTCCGCGCGGAACTGCGCGATCCGCGCGATCGCCCCGTCGGGGTCATCGAGCCCGCGCCCGAGCTGCGCCAAACGCTCCGGCGCCTCAGGGCTCGACTGCAAGACGCTCCGCAGGGAGGGATCGGCGCGCCCGGTCTGCCGATTCCACACCGCCACGAGCCCCCGCAGCTGGTCCGCCGCGCGGTTGTAGTCCTCGCGGGCCGCCCCGGTCTTCGTCGCGCGCACCCCACTCACCCCCACGAGCAACGTCCACGACGCCGGGAACGCCGCCGATCCCATCGGCTCCGCGGGGAGATAGCGAAAGGCGCTGACGCGCTCCGCCTGGTTACAACAGATCGCCACATGATCCTGCGCGCCGCCACGCGTCCCCACGCCATGCTCCCCAGGAAACGGGCCGAACGGCCCACCCATCTCCACCGCCCCGCAATACTCCGCGAGCTGCAACGGCGTCCGCAGATGATCGCGCCAGACGCGACGCGATCGCAGCCCATTCACCTCAGCTAAGGCGATCACGAGCAGGGTGATGAAGGCGCTCGAGCTCGAGAGGCCCGAGGAGCGCGGGAGATCGCTCGTGGAGCGGATTCGCACGCCGACCTTGAGCGGGGCGAAGTCTCGGGACATCCGGCGCACGACGGCAGCGATGTACGTGCCTCCATGGGCGCTCCCGGTGCGGGCGTCACGGCGCAGTGGCACGCGGGAGCGACGTCCGGTCGCGTCGTCCTCGATCTCGAGAAAGGGGCGGTCGAGCGGGGTGATCTCGGCATGGATCCCCAGTCCCACCGCACAGGTCAGCGAGGGCCCCCCACCGTAGTCGACATGCTTGCCGAAGAGCTCGATCCGTCCAGGGACGAAGAGCGTACGCGATTCAGGCATCGGGGGGGCCTCGCCGTCCCGCCGCTCAGGGCCGCGGGACGCGACCCGCGAGGCGCGCCTCCACCGCCGGCACATCGCCGCGCCGGGAGAGATCCCAGACCGGGAGTCGCACCCCGGGCGCGGCGAACCGCGTCCCCCGCCGCATGGCGCGCCGCACGGCATCGGTGAGCTCGAGCTCGCCGCGCGGTGAGGGGCGCACCGCGGCGCAGTCATCGAAGATCTCGGAGGTGAAGCGCCAGAGATTCATCGAGACCCAGCGTGCGGCCGAGCGACGCAACGGATGGCCCGGCGCCGGCTTCTCGACGATCTCCCGCAGCACGCCGTCAGGGGAGACGTCGAGGAGGGCGAATTGATGGACGCGCGCCTCCTCGATGTTCCCCTGCGCCACGAGACTCCCGGCATCGAAGACGATCAGCGCGGGTCCCTCGGCCCCGACCAGGATCGCGACCGCCTCGGCGGGGTAGAGATTATCCGCATTGCACATCAGGAAGTGTGCCCGCCCCTCGGCATCGTGCGGCGCGACCGACTCGACCACGGCGCGTGCGGCGAGTAAGGCATCGGCGGTCCCCTTGGGCTCCACCTGCTCGGCGAAGTGCACGGCCACGCGCTCGGGCACCGCCTCGCGCGTATAGCGCTGTCGGATCGCCGACTCTCCTGGCGCCACGACGAAGATCACCGTGGTGACGCCGCCGTCGGCGAGGGCACTCAGCACATGGTCGAGGAGGGGGAACCCCGCGATCGGGATCAGTCCCTTCGCCCCCGCCGCGGCCGCGGCCGCCTGCTCGGCCGTCAGCGGACTCTCGTCCTCAGCGCGCATCCGCGTCCCGAGCCCGCGCGCGAGGATCACCGCGGTGGTCGCGCGAGGTACCGCCGGCCGCGAGGTGCTCATCGACGCCACCACCCCTGCCTCACCTCGCCGACGTCGGGCGCCAGAACCCCTGCAGCACGCGAAGGACCACCACCCCGCTCACCACGAAGATGCCCAGCCAGGTGAGGGCCAGGGTCGAGTTCCCGGCGAGGGTCGCCCCGACGCCGAAGAGCGCCCCGTACACCAGGAAGATCCCGGCGACCCAGCCGAGCATCGCCTGCGCGATCGAATCACTCGAAGGGGGGAGCCCCGTCGCCGCGCGCACCTTCGCCCATCCCGGGCCTGCGGGCCGCACCAGCCGATAGAACGATTCGAGCACCTTCGGATCGGTCTGCGGCCCGAGATAGGCTGCTGCGATCCAGACGATCGTCGTCACCGCGACCGTCCCGAGGAGCGAGGCCGTGCCGGAGATCGCCATGCCCTGTGCCTTGGCGAGGTGGAACCCGATCGCCGTCCCGAAGGAGGCGACCATCGCCGCGATCTCCGCCGCCGCATTCACGCGCCACCAGTACCAGCGGAGGAGATAGAGGAGCCCCGTCCCCGCCCCGATGGAGAGCAAGAGGGTGAAGCCGGTGGAGGCGGTGTTGATATAGCGGGTGACGAAGGCGGCGATGAGCATCAGCACCGCCGTCACGAGTCGTCCGATCAGGACATAGTGCCGCTCGGTCGCCTCGGGGCGCACGAAGCGCCGATAGAGATCATGCACCAGATACGACGTCCCCCAGTTGAGATGGGTGACGATCGTCGAGATGTACGCGGAGAGGAGCCCCGCGATCATGAGGCCAAGCCACCCGGCGGGGAGGAAGGTCAGCATCGCCGGATAGGCGATGTCGTGCCCGATGAGATTCGCCGGGACGTTCGGGAAGGCGCGCGCGATGTCGGGGAGCGTCGGGAAGACGAGGATCGAGCAGAGCGCGACGACGATCCAGGGCCAGGTGCGCATCCCGTAGTGCGCCACATTGAAGAAGAGCGTCCCCAGGAGCGCGTCCTTCTCACTCTTGGAGGCGAGCATCCGCTGCGCGATGTAGCTCCCGCCCCCCGGCTCCGCGCCGGGATACCAGACCGACCACCACTGCACGGTGAGGGGGAGGATGAAGATCGTGAGGAAGGTCGCGGGATTCGAGCTATCGGGGAGGAAGGCGTAGCTCTCCGGGGGGAGCTTGGCGAAGAGCCCCTCGAGCCCTCCGACCTCTGGACGCTGCAACGCGAAATAGGCCGCGGCGAAGGCCCCGGTCATCGCGATACCGAACTGGATGAGATCGATCACCAACACGCCCCAGAGCCCCGAGATCACCGCGAAGCCGATGTTGAGCCCCGCGCACCAGAGGAGCGTGCGCTCCATCTCCCATCCGAGGAGCATGCTCGCGATCTTCACCGCCGCGAGATTCACCGTGGCCATGATCACCACGTTGAAGACGAGCCCGAGGTAGACGGCGCGGAATCCACGCACCAGGCTCGCGGCGCGCCCCGAGTAGCGGATCTCATAGAACTCGAGGTCGGTGAGGACCCCCGAGCGACGCCACATCCGCGCGTAGAACATCACCGTCGCCATCCCCGTGAGGAGGAAGGCCCACCAGGCCCAGTTCCCCGCCACCCCGCCCTGCCGCACGAGGTCGGTCACGAGGTTCGGCGTATCGGTGGAGAAGGTCGTCGCGACCATCGAGATCCCGATCAACCACCAGGGCGCCGCGCGCCCCGAGGTGAAGAACTCCTCCGTGTTCTGCCCCGCGCGTCGCGCCATCATCAGGGCCGGCACGAAGGCGATCAACAGCGAGACGACGATGACGATCCAGTCGAGGGAGACGAGGCGCATCTACTTGGCCCTCTGCCATGCGCCGCGGGTGAAATCGGGGAACTGCATCGGCGCGCTCCCCTTGGCCACCGACATCTGGCTCAATGGCATCGGGGCGCTCCAGCTCGCCGCATCGTAGACGTCCATGTCGGGGACGAGCCCCTCGCGCATGCACTCCACCAGACGGTAGGCCATGATGAAGTCCATCCCACCATGGCCCCCCTTCTTCCGCGCCAGCTCCCCGACGCGCGTCCAGAGGGGATCCTCGTGCGTCTGCTTGAAGCGGTCAATCGGGCCGAAGCGCTCCCCACCCGCCTGCCCCTCGACATAGATGCGCGCCGGATAATCCTCGAAGACCCCCTTCGTCCCCTGCACCCCGTTCAGTCGTGAGTAAGGACGCGGGTTCGAGACATCATGCTGCAGGAGAATGTTCCGCCCCTTCGCCGTCATGATCAGCGAGGAGTTCAGATCCCCCGTGATATAGCGCTCCCGCCACTTGGGATCGGTCCTGTCCTTGACCGTCTCCTCACGATGCAGCGTGAGCCCCCGCTCCGGGGTGCTCATCGAGACCAGATAGGTCATCCGGTCCCCGGCGTTGAGATCCATGTACCACGCCACCGGCCCGAGCCCATGCGTGGGATAGAGATTCCCATCCATCTTCGTGTGCCAGGCGCGGCGCCAGAGCCCCTCGTCGCGGTTCTCGAAGAGGATATGCCGCAGGTCGTGCAGATACGCCGCACTCCCATACAGCACCTCACCGAGCACCCCGTCGTGCACGAGGCGGTTCACCAACATCTCATTGTACCCATAGTTGCAGTTCTCGAGCTGCATGCAGTGGCGCTGCGCCTGCTCGCTCGCGTCCACCAGCGCCCAGAGGTCCTTCAGCGTCGTCCCCACCGGGCACTCGGCCCCGCAGTGCTTCCCCGCCCTCAGCGCGGCGAGCAGCACCGGCACATGCCACTCCCAAGGGGTGGCGGTATAGACGTAGTCGATGTCGTCGCGCTGGACGAGGCGCTCGTAGTCGCGCTCACCGTTGGTGTAGACCGCGGGCGCCTCCTGCCCCGCGTCGGTGCACATCTTCACCGCGCGCGCCGCCTTCTCCGGGGCGATGTCCGCCACCGCGACGATCTTGATGCCATCGATCGCGAGGAGCTCCGAGAGGATGCTCCGCCCTCGGAGCCCGGTGCCGACGATCGCGAAGCGCACCACGGGGTGCCGTGTGAAGGGGACCCCCTTCATCGTCTTCGCCCCGACGGGTCGCGCCGGTACCGCATCGGGGGCGGTGGCGGCGGTGATCGATTCGGCGATGGCGGGGAGGGGAGTCAGCGCGCCGGCGGCGGCGAGGCCGGCACCGGTGGCGAGGGCCTGCTTCAGCAGGTCACGGCGATGGAGCTGGTCGGTCACGTGCGGGTCCACGGGTGGGGGGTGGGGACCTCAACTACGACTCAGAGACTGCGGCGAACCTCCGAATGGTCGCCAAGAACGACCGCCCCCGTAACCCCCTCCACATGGCACGCCTCCCCGATCATCGAGGTGTGCAGCGTGCACCCGGTGACCGTGGTCCCGGTCCCGAGGATCGTGTCCCGCAGCGTCGAGTCGGCCACCGTGCTCCCCGCGGGGATCACGACGTTCGGGCCGATGGTCGCGTTGCGCACCGTCGCCCCCGCCTCGATCCGCACCGGCTCGATGATCGTCACCCCCGCCGGCACCTCCGCCGGACGCTCGGCGCGCCCCTTCTCGAGCATCACCTGGTTCGTCTCGAGGAGGGTGTCGAGCTTCCCGGCGTCGTACCATCCTTCCACATCGATCACGCGGATCTTCGCCCCGCGCTCGATCATGTACTGGAAGGCGTCGGTGAGGTAGAACTCCCCCTTATTCGCGGGCTGCGCCAACACATGCGCGATCCCCTCGTACAGGAGCTGCCAGTTCTTGATGTAGTAGAGCCCGATGTTCGCGCGCCTGGAGATAGCCGTCGATGGCTTCTCCACGATCTGCGTCATATGGCCGTTGGCGTCGGTCACCACCACGCCGAAGCGCTGGTAGTCCTCGACCTCCTTGGTCCAGATGATCCCGTCGTCCTCGCACCCCGCGATCACCGAGAGATCGGCGTCGAAGATCGTGTCGACGAAGATGATCAGCACCGGCGCATCCACCTGCGCCTTGGCGAGGGCGATCGCCCCCGCGGTCCCATCCTGGACCTTCTGCTCGATGAAGACACCGGGGATCGGATAGGCGCCGCGCGCATGGCGCTCGACCGCCTCCTTGAGATGCCCCGTGATGTAGACGACCTCGGTCACGCCGGTGAGCTTCGCGACGTCATCCATCACATAGTCCATCACCGGCTTGCCGGCCACCTTGAGCATCGGCTTCGGCACGGTGTGGGTGTGCGGCCGGAGCCGCGTCCCCTTCCCCGCGAGCGGGATGATCACCTTCACGGCGCGGAGGTCCCCTCGCGGCCGTAGCGATCGTTGAGGCGGACCACATCATCCAGATGCGGCGTCGACGCCTCGAGCACATCGCAGTCGGTGACCGCTTCCATCTGATGGATGGTCCCCGGCGTGTTCCGGTAGCTCTCCCCCGCCTTCAGCGTCACCTCGACGAGCTGCTCCCCCTGCTGGATGCGGTAGATCATCTCCCCGCGCAGGAGGTGGATCGTCTCGTCCTTCTGATTGTGATACTGGAGGGAGAGCGCATGCCCCGCCTTGATATGGAGCACCTTCCCCACGTAGTGCTCCGTGTGCGCCCAGATCGTCTCATGCCCCCAGGGCTTGGGGACGATGCGCACCTGGACGGGGCCGGCCGACATCGGTCAGCGGCCGGCGACGAGGCGGTCGCGGAGTCGGCTCAAGCGACGCTGCACCGACCCATCCATCACAGTGTCACCCACGCGCACCACGACCCCGCCCAAGATGCGCGGATCGACGGTCACATGCGGGACGACGGTCTTCTGAAGCGCCTTGGAGAGCGCCGCGGCAATCGCGTCGCGCAGCGCGGCATCGGCCTCGCGCGCGACCGTCACGCGAGCATGCACCCGGCCCTCGGCCTCGTCGAGCAGGTTGTGGTACTCCGTCGCGATCGACGGGAGGAGCATCTGCCGCCGGTTGGCGACGAGCTTCTCGACGAAGCGCACGAAGGTCGGCGCCGCGACCCCGCCGAGGGCGGCGCGGAGGAGCTGCGTCTTCTGCGCGGCCGTCACACGCGGATTGTCGAGCACGGTGCGCAGCGTCGGGACGCTCGCCACCGCGTCGCCCAGCGCATCGATGACCGTCCCCCAGGCCTCACGCGCCCCCGCCTTGGTGGCGAGGGTGAGGAGCGCCTCGGCGTAGTTCCGCGCGATCGAGACCTCGCGCATCAGTTCGACCTCAACGTCGTGAGGTACTGCTCGACGAGCTGACGGTCGGCGGCCGCATCGAGCTTCTGCCCGATGAGCTTCCCGGCGCCGGCGAGGGCGAGATCCACTGCCTCGCGGCGGAGCGCGGCGATCGCCGAGGCCTGCTCGGCCTCGATCGTCTTGCGCGCGTTCTCGATCATCTCCGTCTGCTGCTTGCGGGTCTGCTCGACCATCTCGTTGCGCATCGTCTCGGCCGTCGCACGGCCCTCGGCGATGTAGCGCTGCGCCTCGTTGCGCGCCGCCTCGATCGCCGCCTTCTGCTCGGCGACGAGCTTGGCGGCCTCGGTGCGATCGCGCTCGGCGGCGGCCATCGCATCGGCGATCGCCTGCTCGCGGCCGCGGACCGCCTCGAGGATCGGGCCGAAGGCGAACTTCTTGAGCCCGACGAGGAGGAGGACGAAGACGATGATCGTCCAGGTCATCAACCCGAGGTGCGGGTCGAGGAGACCGGGCTTGGCCCCCGCCTCGGCGGACGCGAAGGCCGGCGTGGCGGTGAGGACGAGCAGGGCGGAGGCGAGGAGCGGAGCGCGCATGTGCTGGAAAGGAAGGGGCGGCCCGAGGGCCGCGTCAGGCGTGGGCGACGGTGCGAGCACCGCCGCCCACGCGACCAACGGGAGTTAGAACTTGCCCTGGATCTGGAACGCGACGACGACGCCGAAGAGGGCCGCGCCCTCGATGAGCGCCGCGAGGATGAGCGCCGCGGTCTGGATCTTGCCGGCGGCCTCAGGCTGACGGGCGATGCCCTCCATCGCCTTGGCGCCGATGTTGCCGATGCCCATGCCCGCGCCGATCACGGCGAGGCCGGCACCGAGGCCGGCGCCGATGAGGGCGAGGCCGTTGCTGTTCGAAGCCGTCTGCGCGGCCTCCTGGAGAAGCGGGAAGAACGCCATGGTACTGTCCTCGAAAGAGTTCTGGTCCTGCGTGGTCCTGCGCGCCGGTCGGCGCCGTCCGTCAGCGGGTCTCGCGACCCAACGGACCTCCCCCGGACACTCGCCGGGGTACGGGGTGGAACGGGTCCAACAGGGTCCTACGGGTGCTGCTAGTGGTGCGCCTCACGGATCTGGCCGATGAAGACCGACGAGAGGAGGGTGAAGATGAAGGCCTGCAGGAAGGCGACGAAGAGCTCGAGCACCATGATCATCGTCGCCATGAGGAGCGGCGCGCCGGAGATCAGGTTCCCGAACTCGAAGATCAGCCCCATCAGCGCGAGCACGACGATGTGCCCCGCCGTCATGTTCGCGAAGAGACGGATCGCGAGCGCGAAGGGCTTGGTCAGCTTCCCGATCATCTCGACCGGGCTCATGATGAGGAACATCACGGGCCGCATTGCCGCCGGCAGCTCGTTGTTCCAGTAGAAGATCGTGTTGAGATAGCCGAAGCCGTTCGCACGGATCCCCGCGACCTCGACCGTCAGGAAGGTCAGGATCGCGAGCGTCGCCGTGACCGAGATATTCCCCGTCGCCGTCGCGCCGTAGGGCACGAGGCCGAGGAGGTTGAGCGTCAGGATGAAGAAGAAGGCCGTCAGGAGATAGGGGACGAACCCCTCGCCATGATGGCCGACGTTCGGCAGGATGACCTCGTTCCGAATGTAGAGGATCATCGCCTCGATCGCGTTCGTCCCACCCGCCGGCACCTGGCCCTGCGCCATCGCACGCCGATGCGACCGGGCGACCATCAGCATGATCAGGAAGAGGATCGTGCTGCCGAGGAGGAGGAAGACCACATGCTTGCTCGGGGAGAGATCGATCTCCACCCCGGCGATCTGCACCGGCGCCCACTTGGGGAGGGTGCACTCGAGGAAGAACGGGAACTTGTAGTACGGGATCTCGAGATGATCCGAATTCGTGATGTGCGGCGTGATGATGTCGACCTTTTCCGCCGAGTGGCCCATCTCGGGGAGATGGCAACCGGCACCGCTTCCCGCCGCGCGCGCCGGCGCCGCCGCGAGGACGAGAAGAGCAAGAGAGGCGAGGAACGAACGCAGCATCAGGGTCTCAGGAAGAGAGGCTCGAGCACCATCGTCACGAACAGGAAGACCACCAGGCTCATCAGTGCCGCCCCCGAGGGAACCCCCAGCAATGGCACGCCGAGCACCGCATGGCCGATCACCGAAGCGAACCGCACCATCGATCCGAGGCCCCATCCCACCAACGGATTGGATGCCACGAAGGCGCGGGCGACCGCGAAACTCACCAGCTGCACCACCGAGGCGACGATCGCGCTCGTCCAGATCGCGCGCGCCGTCATCGGATCCGACCACCGGAGCGCCGCCACCCAGGCCAACGCGGTGATGATCGCCGTCGAGAGCACGGCGAACCGCAGCCACGTCCTCATCGCCCCTTCTCCCGATCCTGCTCAGCCTCTCGGCGCTGTTCGGCCATCAGACTCCGATACATCGAATAGATGGCCGCCGCCGCGCCGATGAAGACGCCGAGGAGGAGGAAGATCGGATCCGTCCCGAGCCGTCGGTCCACCCACTGCCCTCCGTAGAGGAAGAGGAGGATGGCGGCGACGAGCTGGAACCCGAGTCCGGCGAACCGACCGACGGAGCTCAGGGAGGAGCGGGAATCTCCAGGCATGACAGCCTTGAATCGTAGGAGCTTGTGAAAAAAAGCGCAAGCGAAGCCGGCGATCGATTTGGGAGCTTCGGGCGCCCGGGAATGTGGATAACTTCGCCGCCGCAAACTGGTAGATTGAGGAGCGTTCGTCGCCCCTCCCTATCCCCGCCCTTTCGTGTCGACCACCGACTCCCGCGACCTCGAGCTCCTTGCCACCCTCGCCCGGGCCCGGGGTGAGATCGCCGCCCAGGTCGGGCAGCGGATCGTCGGGCAGCACGACATCATCGACAACATGATCTCCGCCGTCTTGGCGGGGGGCCATGTCTTGCTGGTCGGTGTCCCGGGGTTGGCGAAGACCCTCCTGATCCAGACCATCGCCCAGTCGCTCGACCTCGAGTTCAGCCGGATCCAGTTCACCCCGGACCTGATGCCGAGTGACATCACGGGGACCGAGCTGTTGGAGGAGGACCATGGGACCGGCCGCCGCGCCTTCACCTTCGCGCGCGGCCCCGTGTTCGGGAACATCGTCTTGGCCGACGAGATCAACCGCGCCCCGCCAAAGACCCAGGCGGCCCTGTTGCAGGCGATGCAGGAGCGGACCGTGACCGTGGCCGGGAAGACCTATCCTCTCCCTGATCCCTTCTTCGTGCTCGCCACGCAGAATCCGATCGAGCAGGAGGGGACCTATCATCTCCCCGAGGCGCAACTCGACCGGTTCATGTATGAGCTGCGGATCGGATATCCGACGCGCGAAGAAGAGGAAGCGATCGTCGCTTCCACCACCGGCGTAGCGCGGGGGGAGGTCCGGCCGATCATCTCCGCGGCGCAGCTGCGCGAGTTGATGGGGTTGGTGCGGCGCCTCCCTGCCCCGCCCTCCGTCGTCAGTCATGCGGTCGCCCTCGCCCGCGCCACTCGGCCGGGGGAGCCCGATGCCTCGCCCGCGGTGCGGAAGTACGTGAGTTTCGGGGCGGGTCCCCGGGCCGGTCAGAATCTGGTGCTGGGGGCGAAGGCCCGTGCCGCGATGGATGGGCGCGCCGTTCCTGACCTCGAGGATGTGGATGCGGTCGCGTTCAGCGTTCTCCGGCACCGGGTGGTCCTGAACTTCCAGGCGGAAGCCGAGGGGGTCGGGATCGAGGCGATCCTCGCGCGCCGGTGACACTCGTAAGTCCTTCTGCGCACGTGATTTGACGGGCTATTGACGGCCCGGTGGAACCATCAGGGAGCTTGTGCCCTGGAGGGTGACCCACGTGATCGAAGCTCGGTGTTTCGGACGGAGTGAGATCGTGACGCCGGCGGGGGCGATCCTGCCGGCGTCGGAGCTCCTCTTCGCCTTCGCGCTCCATCTCTGCGTGCGCGCGGGCGAGCATGTCCCCCGGACCGACCTCATCGAGATGTTCTGGCCCCACTCGGACGGGGTGAAGGGTCGGCACTCGCTCCGGCAGATGCTCTATCGGCTGAAGGAGATGGGGTTCACGCTCGACGAGGACGGCGAGCTGCTCTCGCTGCACCCTGGGCGGGTGCGCTGTGACCTCGCCGAGGCGCTCCGTGCCGAGTGGATCACCGAGGCCGACGCAGACACCATCGCTGCCGCCTGTGACGCGCTGCCCGGGTTCACGCGGCGTTTCTCCGAGCGCTACGGGGAGTGGATCGACGAGGTCCGTGCGCGGCTCGAGAGTCAGTTCCGGCGTGCCGCTCTTCGTGTGCTCGCCGATGCCAAGCGCGAGGGGCGTTGGTACGACGTCGAGCATTGGGCGTTGATGTTGCTCCGCACCGATCCGCTGAACGAGACCGCCGTACTCGCCCGGGCGGAGGGGACGGCGATGCTGGGATCGAAGGCCGAGGCGATCGAGCAGCTGGATCGGTACTTGAACGAACTCGGGCCACGGGTGGAGCGGATCGGGCTCCCGGCGAAGGTGTTACGTCGGCGGATCAAGGAACAGGGGGAGCGGAGGTCGGGGCAGCATACGCTGCCGCTGGTGGGGCGGGAGGAGGAGATGCGGGTGTTGACGGAGGGGTTGCAACTCAGCCACGAAGGACAGGGCGGGGTGACGTTGATCTCAGGTGTGGCCGGTATCGGGAAATCACGAATCGCGACAGAGGCACTAGAACTCGCCCAACTAATTGGCTTCCACGTAGTAACCATCAACCCGTTCAACAAAGCGAACGGACAGAGCGCGCCAACTCTCGCAACAACACTTGCGTCCAGCCTCAAGGAATTACCAGGCTCAATTGGGGCATCCCCAGCAGCGCTAGGGGTAGTTGCCAGAATCACGCGCGAATTGGCGGCCGGGTCAGAAGTGCCACAAGATATCGCAACCGGATCAGCTGACGCACAAACAGTTGCTTGGTGCCTCACCGAGCTCTTGCTCTCAATCTCAGCAGAGACGCCACTCGCGATTCTGGTCGACAACGTACATGTCCTTTCCGCTGAAGCATGCGCAATAGTCATCCGACTAACGGAGAACACCTCACTATCGCGCGTCCATTGGCTCCTCGTCGGCAGAGACACAAGAGACGTATCCCCCCGTCACACCCACCTCCGCTCACTGCCTCTCCCCCATCTTACTATCGCAGCATCTCAGGAATTAGCGGGTCATGCAGCCAGACAGAATCCCTCTGTATTCGTGCACCGTGACACCAACTCACTCGCTATCAGGGGCGGGGGCAACCCCTTCTTTCTCCTTGCCCTATGCAACGGACCGGAATCGCTTCCCGAGTCTGCAACACTGACAAGAGCTCTCACAGAAAGATACTCATCGTTGTCAGAGGAGAAAAGAGACCTCTTGGAACTCATTCACTTCCTTGGCCCCACAGCGTCTGTGAGCCGCCTGGCCCTGCTTTCCCGCTTATCGGCATCGGAGCTACGCACACACCTAGAAGAGCTAGATCGCTATCACGGGTTCTTCTCAGAGAGCGCGCCAGGCTCCTTTCGTTTGCATGATATCTGGACGGAGGTCCTAGACAAGCAATTGTCCCAACACGCCGCGTCCGTACGCGCGCTACAAGTTGCAACGCACTTAGACACTGACGCCGCGTGCACAACTCAGCTAGATCTGGCTTGGCAGGGAGAGCTCTTTGCCCGCGCTGGCTTGCCAGAGAAAGCGCAGGAGAAGTATCAGCTGGCCGGTGATACCGCCAATGCCCGCGGTCTCTCGCAGGACGCTCTTCGGTACTTTTTCAAAGCCTTACAATCAGACAGGCACAACCGTGCCTCACTCGCGCTCGCTTGTCGCATTGCTGCTGCCCAGGTACGCACATTTCAACCACAGCAAGCACTGTCGACCTGCGATCAATACCTACACGACCATTATCAGCCATTTGCCGCGGATGCCGCGCTTCGATCCCTTCTGATCGCGACTCGGGCCGATGCCGCGTTGCGTTTAAACGCACCATTTCAGGATGATCTAATCACCCTGCATTCGCTTCTGACTGTCGCTGGTGCGAATACGCTAACAGGAGACATGGCGCTGCTAGTCGGCATGAGACTGAGCCTCACAGAGGCAAGCAATGCACGATCAGAGGCCTTCTTCGCGCTTGCCTCAAGCGAAGCGTGTCGCATCCGCGCCACATTACCGGCGGCACTGGCGCGTCTCATTTTCTGTTCAGAACATAGAGAGCCTAGCACTGTTTACGCAATTGCGTCTCAGATTGAGCAAGCTGTCATGTTATGCCCTCATCCGGATTGGACGGTCACAGCATTACGATATGTCTCTATGGCCTATCGCTGGCTTGGGGAAACCGTGCGAAGCGACGCCTTGGCTATCCGTGGAACTTCCATTGCTCAGCAATTGGGCTACCTAGATGAAGTGCTGTCATTTTCCATACAGTGCTGCAACATGCATTTGGATTGGACCAATGTAACCATGGCAGAGCCGTGGATTGACCGGGCGAAAGCGATCCCCGAGTACACCCTCAGCCCTGAACGGTCTCGTGCGCTCCTGTTCACGAAGGCTCGCCTGTTGGTTCACGCAGGTCTTTTTGACCAAGCGCTCGAATTGTATGCGGAGCGCGGAATAACCCCGTCCCTCGACTCACTCAAGCGCCGGGCGACACTTGATTCGGCAATCATCGGCCTAGCGAATCTTGGCGTCCGTCAAGAAGAGGCGGCGACCCGGGAAGCTACTTTTATCATCGAAACAGTTGCGGACCTAGCTCCAAGTCAACAGCTGGATTTCGCGGTTGAGGCTGCCGGCACGATCGCAGTGACGCGAAGCCACGACCACCTCATTCGGGGCTTACACGCCTACTCCGTCCGACGCTCAGCGGCGTTCCGGAGATTTATTCCGCCAGGCTTCCCTATCCTCAACAAGCTTTCGCAGAATCTCGCGTAATCTTAGGCTACTAGCTGAGCTGTCTCGGGTGTCACCCCAGCTTCATTGCTCACTGGATATGTCTCCGTGCTTCGGTGGATGATAGCCTCCATTTCCTCCCATCTCACCAACACGCAGCGGCATATTTCGGGATCAAACTGCGTTCCCATTTTTTCGGCTATTTCTTGCATAACTGCGCGGGTTGGCACACTGCTCCGATAAGGCCGGCTTGTTGACATTGCATCGATTGTATCAGCAAGCGCGATTATCCGTGCACCAATTGGTATTTCAGTCGCAGTCTTTCCATCGGGATATCCACTCCCGTCCCAGGCCTCGTGATGACTCAGCACAATCGGCACCAAATCAGCAAAGTGGGTTACACGTTCAACAAGATCAGCACTTTTTTTGGAGTGCGTCTTCATTATTTCAAATTCACCTGTAGTTAGCCGGCCTGGCTTTCTTAGAAGTGGAGTAAACTCGGAGTGAATTTTTCCGACATCATGCAGCAGAGCCGCCTGTACCACACGATTGACCTCACTACCGGAGAGGCCCGCGACTCGTGCAATAAATCGGGAGTATTCAGATACTCGCACTGAGTGTCCGGAAGTGTACGGATCTTGTGCATCTACAGTGGCCACCATCAACTGAAGCAGCTCTTCGTTTATCCGCTGAAGAGAAATGTTTGTCTTGTATAGCTGTCGCACACCAATCAATGGTAGTGCCAGGGCTGAGGACACGACCTCCCCAAAACGCACATATGCGGCTGCGAAAAAGAAGATTAATGGGATCGCAAGCAGGTCATTGATCAGCGACAACCTTATGCTTTGTAGCCAATGCTCCCGAACATTTCCGGCATGTACTGCGCTGACGACTATGCTGACCGCTAGCTTGTTTGCCATCATCCATGTTGTGACGGCCAGAATGAAGGCAAGGATTGCAAAGGGTGTGTCCGGCCATTCCATGAGCGGAGTTCCATCAAGTGCCAGGTACACTCCAATCGCCACTGCCTCAGCAAGCACGTATTGCGCCACATTAAAAACAGCTTTTTTGCGGGTCGCCGGGAGATTGTTTCGCTTCCAGCTATGCTCACGGTCACGGAACCAAGAGCAGCATAGTTCGGAGAGATTTCGGCAATGCTCAGAAATGGTAGGAAACCTATGCTTCCAGCCGTCGATTTTGATGTCTTATACCCTAGTCCAGAGGCCATTAGGCCAAAGAGGGTAAAGTACATGGCTGCTCGCCATTGCGATTCGCTAGGCTGAGGTCCGTACTGGTGCAAAGCGGTGGCAGCTACGAATGCCACGGCTGATACAGTGGAGACAATTGCCCCGACCGCTCCTTCTGTCATTTTATGGAGAAGCCCCCGTTCTCTCCTTCAACTAAACCCAGTGCACCGAATCACCCAACACAAACGCACACAGCCTGGCCAGCAGTGATGCGATGATCGACATCGAGATTCACCTCCCTTCGGTGGGATCTCCCTTCACCCGTCGGGATGTCCAGCAAAGAGCGGCTCCGCTCGCGCGTCATTCGTGACGCCATTCCTTTCTCTCCGCTCGGAGAGAACGGGGGCCTCCTTTCTCCTCCTCGGCTTAGTTACCAGCAGTGCGCGGAGGGGCCTTCAACATCTGTCCCTCCGCATTCCCAGTCAGGTTCGTGAACCCGTCGAGTGCCCGCACGATCCAACGATTCGTCGCATCTAAAACGGAGAGCACCGCGGCCGTCTCTGCGGTATCGCGCACCTCACAGGTCCCGCTGAGGATCTGCTGGTCTCGTCTCTGCCGGACCGCTATACCAGCGAGCAGGTAGGTGCGCCCGAAGGCGATGACCTCCTCTATACCGTAGAGATCGAGGGGACCCGCGTCGCGAGGCGTGGAGTCGAGCGCCACGACCGTGGCACGCGCCGCGACTTCGATCCGGGTGCGCGCGGTCTGGACGCTGGCCTCGGCCTCACCAGAGTACCTGGTCTCGCCACGACGCAGGATCACTCGACAGGTGATGCCATTCGCGCTCGAGCCACGCACCTCGACATCCTCGAAATAGAGCGGACGCCCCCGCCATGCCTGTGACGCGGCGCCGATCATCACCGCGGATGAGACGCCCTCACGGCGACCCACGTCGGGCCGGCCCGTGGTCGTCGCGACCGAGATCTTCCGGTGATCGATCTGCAGGCCGAGCTGCGCCATCAGCGCGCTCTCGATGTTCCGTACGATCTGCTTGGGCGTCGTCCCCGCCCCGACCAGGACATGGACCGCATCGATCCCACCGGTGAGGGAGGGAACCACGCGCACGGAGACGATGCCCTGCAGACTCGCAATGAGGTCCTCGGCCCGATGGATGGGGAGACGAGGCGGGAGCAGCGGTTCTTCGGCACGGCCTGACGGCGGCACGTGTCGGATTCGGTGGAGTGAGCCTGCGCTACTCGTACTGATATATCTATCAGTACTGTAACGCGCAATCACTTCCTTATGTAACAGCCTGTGGTGTGCTACTCCCCGAACCGGTCCGGAACCTGATACTCCTTGAGCTTCCGGTACATGGTCCGTTCGCCGATCTGCAGGATCTCGGCGGCCTTCCGCCGATTGCCGCGGGTCTCCCGGAGCGCAGCCAAGATGGCGGCCTTCTCGATCTCGGCCATCGTCATCCCCGGGGTCAAGGTCACCCCGGAGGCTGGCGCGACGGTCCCCGGCGGCTCGACCCCGCCGCCCGGCCACTCGAGCCCGCCGGCCAACGGCAACGCGCTGGCCCCCGGACCGATCGGTCGGCCGCCGACCACCCCGCCGCCGAGCGCGCCGGAGGCCACCTGCTCCATCACCGCACGGTCCTGATCGACCCGACGCCGCAACTCCTCGAGCTGGAGCTTCACCTCGACCAGACTCCGGACGATGAACTCGAGCTCCCGCCCCTCAGCCCGCCCCTCCTCCCGAAGGATCGAACCGATCGGCACAGGCAGGAGCCGATCGCCCCCACCCTCGCGGATCGCGGCTGGGATATCCGCGATCCCGATCTCCCGACCGGTCGCGAGGACGACCATGCTCTCGATCAGGTTCCGCAACTCACGGATATTCCCCGGCCACCCATAGTGCACGAGCGCCTGCATCGCCTCGGCGGAGATCCCGTGGAAGACCCGATCGTGCTGCTGCGCGAACTCCTGGACGAAGCGGCGCACGAGGAGCGGGATGTCCTCGCGCCGCTCCCGGAGCGGCGGGAGGTAGATACGCAGGACGTTCAGGCGATAGAAGAGATCGGACCGGAACTCGCCCCGCTCGACGCTCTCGCGGAGCGGACGATTCGTCGCCGCGATCACGCGCACATCGACCGGGATCGCCTGCGTCCCGCCGACGCGGGTGACCTGCCGCTCCTCAAGCACCCGCAGGAGCTTGACCTGCGTGCTCGACGGGATCTCACCGATCTCGTCGAGAAACAGGGTCCCCCCGCTCGCGAGCTCGAAGCGCCCGATCCGACGCTCGGCTGCCCCGGTGAACGCCCCCTTCTCGTGCCCGAAGAGCTCACTCTCGAGGAGGGTCTCCGGAAGGGCGCCCACGTTCACCGCGATGAAGGGCTTGTTGCGGCGCGGGGAGAGCCGCGCGAGGGCACGTGCGACGAGCTCCTTCCCTGTCCCGCTCTCCCCTTCGATCAACACGGTGCTCGAGACCGGCGCCATCTGCGCGACCTGCACCAGCACCTGACGCACCGCCTCGCTCTCGCCGAAGAGTCCCGTCTCGCGGGTGACGCGCTGCCGCTCCAGCAACTCGGCGACACTCACGCGGAGCGCCTCCGGGGTCACCGGCTTGACGAGCACATCGCTGAAGCCGAGGGACTTGAGCCGCTGCTCGAGCCCCTCGTCCCCGACATCGGAGAGCCCGATCACCGCCGCGCCCCCCCAGAGCTGGTCGCGCACGAGACTCATCGTCTGCGCATCGAGGAGATTGCCCGTGAAGACGATGACATCGGGCTTCGCGCGGCGGATCTCACTCGGGAGATCGTCCAACGGCGAGACCATCGTGGTCTCGATGCCGTCGGCCTCGAGCAGCGCGTTGAGCCGGACCGCGGGCTCGACGTCGGTGAGGGTGATTAGGACGCTCATGCGGCTACCGCTTCACCGTCCCCTTGGTCCAGAAGGGGAAGGTGGTGATGGTGCCGACGATGCGCTTCCCGCGGATCTCCACCTCGAGGGTGTTGCCGGGCTGCGCATGCGCGGTCGGCACATAGGCGGTGCCGAGCCCCACCCCGACGCTCGGGCTCATGATCCCAGACATCACGACCCCACTCGGCGCGCCGTTCACGAAGACCGGATAGCCATGCCGCGGGATCGCCTTCTCGGTGAAGGTGAAACCGACGAGTTTGCGCGGGACGCCGGCGGCCTTCTGCGCCTCGAGGGCGGCACGACCGACTAAGTCCCCCTTCTTCATCTTCACGAGCCAGCCGAGTCCGGCCTCGAGCGGGGTGATGGTGTCGTCGATGTCGTTGCCGTAGAGCGCCATCCCCATCTCGAGACGGAGCGAGTCGCGGCACCCGAGTCCGGCCGGGGTGATCGCGCCGGTGTCCATCAACGCCTTCCAGAGCGCGGCGGAGTGCGCCGTGTCGTGATAGAGCTCGAAGCCATCCTCGCCGGTGTAGCCGGTGCGCGAGAGCGTCATCGGGATCCCCGCGACGGTGGTCTCGACGAACCAGTAGTACTTGATGGCGGCGAGGTCGGCGGGGGTGAGCTGCTGCAGGATCGATTCGGCCTTCGGCCCCTGCACGGCGAGCAGGCCGATGTCATCGGAGACATCGGTGAGGGTGCAGTCGAAGCGCGAGAGATACTGGGTGATGTGCGCGAGGTCCTTGTCCTTGTTGGACCCGTTCACGACCATCATCAGGTGGTCATCGTAGCGATAGACGAGGCAGTCGTCGACGAAGGTGCCCTGCTCGGTGAGGATCGCCGAGTAGTGGACCTGGCCGATCCCGAGCGCGGCAACGTCATTCGAGGTGACGTAGGTGACGAAGTCGATCGCCTGGGGGCCGCGGATGATGAACTCCCCCATATGGCTGACGTCGAAGACGCCGCAGGCGGTGCGGACGGCCTGATGTTCGGCGGTGATGCCGGTGGGGTACTGGATCGGCATCTCGAAGCCGGCGAAGGGGACGATCTTGGCGCCGGCCGCGAGGTGGAGGTCGTAGAAGGGGGTACGCTTGAGTGGGGCGGAGCTGGCGGACATCGCGGGAGAGGTCAGGGTGCGGTCCAGGAGAGACCGTCTTTCAAATATGCCGAAACGGCAGACCCCAGCCCAGAGGTGGAACCCCGACAGCGACCCTCCCCCTCGACCCGTGTAACGAGCCGAGGGGTCAGGTCAGCGACCGCGACGCTTCTTCGTGGGAGCGGCGGGGGGGGCGCCCACCGGCCGCCCATCCGCGCCGACGATGACGATCGGCCCCTTCTCAATGTCGTCCTGGAGATGGATCCCCTGGTCCTCGGACTGGAGGCCAGCGCCGGCCATCAGATTGGTCTGGACGAAGAAGAAGTCGGCCTTGGTCTCGTCGACCACGTACCCGAGGTCCTTGAGCGATGCGATGGTCAACGCGCTCAGCGGGTTCTCCCCCGAATTGAGGTACCCCGTCATGAGCTCGGTGCGGAGCACCGCCTCGCGCCAGTGTGAGTTGATCGTCCCCGATCCGCAGCTGGTGGGCACCCCCGTCACGCAGTTCTCCACCGGAACCTTCTGCCCACCGGTGTAGGTGCTCCCTCCGACGGCATTGAACGCGGCCACGGCGTTGGTGCCCGAGAAGAAGGTGTCCTGCTTGTTCGATGTGCTCGAGGCGTTCTGGAGAAGCGACTTGGAATTCCAGAGCGTGCCAATCCCGAGCACATGCCCCATCTCATGTAGGATCACATTCGCGAAGCTCCCGGCGGTCTCGAGGCCGGCGAGATCGGCGGTGTCAAAGCGCATGGTCCCGAGGGCGGTGAGCCCACCACTCGTCGCGGTCCGCGCGGCGCAGGGGCCAGCGGAACCGAGCACCGCCCCTGGGCCGTCGATCGGTTCGAGACGCACGATGATCAGGACATCATCGACGGGATCGGTCAGGGCGTCGGGGGAGTTGCACGAACCCGCTGGGAAATTAAGCTGGGGGATATTTGGCAGATCCCCGGTGATGATCGTCTCCCATCGCGCCGCCGCCTGCGCGAAAGTGTTCAGCTGCGACACCGTCGGCATCGTAACGAAGCGCAGCGCGATGTCGAACCCCGCCGTGCTCGCCTTGCCCGTCGCGGAGAAGATCGCCGGATTCCCCGCCCCGACCGCCATCCCGGCCACTGTCGCCGAGAGCACATTCGGGCCCGCCGCGAGGGTCCAGCTGCCTACGCTTGCGACCCCGCTCGCATTGGTCGTCGCGGTCGACCCCGTCACCGAGCCCACCCCCTCGACCGTCGCGAAGGTGACCGATAGGTTGGCGACCCCATTCCCACATTCATCGACCACCTCGACCTGCGGCGCGGTGGCGACCGCGCTTCCCGGCGCGACGACCTGCCCATTCCCCGCCTTCACGCGCACGGTCTTGGGCACGCCGACGGCACAGCCGCGCACGGCGACCGTATAGGTCCCCCGCTCCCCTGGCCCCCACGTCGTCGCGCGGATGAGATAGGTGCCCGGGTTGAGGGTGCTCGTCAGACGCGAATCGCGCTGCACGCCGGAGACGATATCATCGTTCGCATTGAGCGAATCCCCCGTCACCGCGTTGTAGAGGAAGAGATAGGGATCCTCGATCCCCGTCACCTTCGTCATCTCGATGATGACCGCCGTCTGCGAGGTGAGCGTCAGGAGATAGAGGTCGAAGCGATCGTTCTCGGAGTCCGAGCCCGCCGGTCGCACCCACGAGCAATCGGTATCGGTGAGACTCCCCGTCAGCGTCTCCCCCACCGCGATCGGGGTCGCCCCCTCCGCCGTGCAGGGATCGAGGATGCTCTGCACCGTGAAGACCACCGGCGAGAACCCCGCCGTGCTCGCCTCGAGGGTATTGGTCCCGACCGAGGAGCCCATCGTCCATGAGCCGACGGTCGCGATCCCGTTCACATCGGTCGCCACGCTCGCCCCGGTCACCGACCCGCCACCGGCGGTCACCGTGAAGGTCACCGTCCGTCCCGCGACCCCGTTCCCGTGTCGATCGACGACCTTCACCGCCGGCCGGATCGGGACTGCGGTCCCGAACTTCACCCGCTGCCCATTCGCGAGCACATTCGGGGCGGTGATCATCTCGGTCGGCTCGTCGGCGGTCCCCACGGCCGTGAAGAGAGCCGAGGCTCCATTCCCCGCGACGGTCGCCGAGACGCTCTGCTGGGTCCCGGCGGTCCTCCCGAGGGTCCACTGGACGCTCGCCAGCCCACCCGAGGTCGAGGTCGCGGTCGCGGCCGACAGCGTGCCGCCACCACTCACCACGGTATAGGACACCGTCGCCCCTGGGATCGCGTTCCCGAGGCGGTCCTCGATCTTCACCTGCAACGCCTGCGGGAGCGCAGTGAGCACCGTCGCCGTCTGGCCATTCCCCGCCACCGCGATCGGCGAGACCGGCGCCTGCTGGACCGTCACGGTGACGGTCTGGGTGATGGCCTCGACCGTCGCGGTCACCTGCGCCGTCCCGTTACCCACCGCGGTGATCACCCCGGTGCTCGAGACGGTGGCGACCGTCGGGGTGTTGGTGCTCCAGGTGGGCGCGACCCCGACCATCGCCTTCCCCTTCTGATCGATAATCGTCGCGGTCACGGTGCTCGTCGCCCCGATCGCATCCAAGGAGAGCCCCGATGCCGAGAGGGTCATCGTCGTGGCCTTGAGCGGCTCGGTCGGGCTCGAACAGGCGTGGATCCCGAGGCCCAGCAGGAGGGCGGCGGCAGAGAGGCGGAGGAGGCGAAGGGTCATGTGCATAGATGTACGGACCCGGCTCGCGAGGGGCAATATGGGAGGTAGATTCTCGGCATCCCCTCTCCATGGACATCGATGCGACTCCGCCTCGCCGCGCTCCTCCCCTGCGCTCTCGCCCTCCTCGCCGGCTGCACCCGGACTGGCCCCTCGGCGACCGACCTCGCGCGCTGGGAGGCTCACGCCGCCGCGACGACGATCACCCGCGACGATTGGGGGATCCCGCACATCGTCGGGACGACCGATGCCGACGCGGTCTTCGGGATGATCTATGCGCAGGCGGAGGACGACTTCAATCGGATCGAGATGAACTACCTCACCGCCTTGGGGCGGCGCGCCGAGGCGGAGGGGGAGCAGGCGCTCTGGCAGGACCTGCGGATGCGACTGTTCATCGATCCCGATTCACTGCAGGCCCTGTATGGTCGGAGTCCGACGTGGCTGCGCGCGCTGATGGACGCCTGGGCCGATGGGCTCAACTACTACCTCCACATCCATCCGGAGACGCGGCCGAAGGTCCTGACCCGCTTCGAGCCCTGGATGGCGCTCGCCTTCACGGAGGGGAGCATCGGCGGGGATATCGAGAGCATCTCGCTCGCGGGGCTCGAGCGCTTCTATGCCGATAGCGTGCGCGAGACGCGGGTCGCGAGCTGGCAACCCTATGAGCTGAAGGAACCGAGTGGGTCGAACGGCTTCGCCATCGCCCCCACGAACAGCGCGACCGGACACGCCCTCCTCCTCATCAATCCGCACACCTCGTTCTTCTTCCGCGAGGAGTTGCAGATGACGAGTGCCGAGGGACTCAACGCCTATGGGGCGGTGACCTGGGGACAGTTCTTCGTCTATCAGGGCTTCAATGACCGCGCGGGGTGGATGCACACCTCGAGCGGCGCCGACGCGATCGACGAGTATGCGGAGACGGTGACGCGCACCGGCGCGGGATGGACCTATCGGTACGGGAGCGAGGAGCGTGCGGTGGTCGTCGACACGGTGACGATCCAGCTGCGGACCGATGGCGGGCTCCAGCCGCGCCGCTTCCCCGTCTACCGCACGCACCACGGGCCGATTGTCCGCGCCGAGGGAGATCGGTGGATCGCCGTCCGACTCATGCATGACCCGATCACGGCGCTCACGCAGTCGTACACACGTACCAAGGCCCGGTCAATCGCCGAGTTCCGAAAGACGATGGACCTGCACACCAACTCGTCGAACAACACCATCTATGCCGATGCCGACGGGCATATCGCGTATTTCCACGCGAACTTCGTCCCGAGGCGCGATCCCCGGTTCGATTGGCGGAAGCCGGTCGATGGGAGCGATCCCGCGACGGAGTGGGGGGCGCTGCACTCGGTGGACGAGAGCCCGCTCGTGGTCGACCCTCCCACCGGGTGGATCCAGAACACCAACAACTGGCCCTATTCGGCGGCGGGGCGTTTCAGCCCGCGCCAGCGCGACTTCCCGGCGTACATGGACTGGTATGGGGAGAACCCACGCGGGATCCACGCCCTCGAGGTGCTACAGGCCCGTCGCGGCTTCACCCTCCAGACGCTGATCGAGGCGGCGTACGACCCGCATCTCACCGCCTTCGACCCGCTCCTCCCTGCCCTCTTCGCCACCTACGACCGCCTCGGCGGCGCCGATCCGGCGCGCGTGCGCTTCCGTGAGGTGATCGATACGCTCCGACGCTGGGATCGACGCTCGAGCGTCTCCTCCGTCGCGACCACCATCGCCGTGCTCTTCGGCGAGGCGCTCTGGACCGCATCGCGCTCCGACCCGGAGGCCGAGGGGATGGACCTGCTCACCTTCATGGCGACGAAGAGTGCGCCCGCGATGCGACTCGCCGCGCTCGACAGTGCGGTCACGCGCCTCGAGCGCGACTTCGGGACGTGGCGCACCCCGTGGGGGGAGATCAATCGCTTCCAGCGATTGACCGGCGACATCCAGCAGCCCTTCAACGACTCGGGACCGAGCCTGCCGGTGGGGTTCACCTCATCGCGGTGGGGCTCGCTCGCGGCGTTCGGGGCACGGACATGGCCCGGCACCAAGAAGATGTACGGGACGCTGGGGAACAGCTTCGTCGCGGTGGTCGAGTTCGGCGACACCCTCCGGGCGCGCGCCGTGACCGCCGGCGGACTGAACAGCGTCCCCGGGTCGACGCACTTCAACGATCAGGCCGCGCGCTATGTGGCCGGCGACCTGCGTGAGGTCTACTTCCACCCCTGGCAGCTCGAGGGGCATACGGAACGGCGCTACCGCCCGGGTGAGCGATAGCGCCGTCCGCTGTCCCACTGGCGTCCCTCACCACCGCGAGGGACGCCGCGGCGATCACTTGATGGTGACGCCCAGCTCGCTCGTGGCGCCGGTCCCCTTCCCGACCAGCTCCGTCACGTAGGTCGGCTGCTTCCCGCCGTCCATCACCTGGAACTTGACCCACCCGCCGGTGGTCGACTCGTCGACCCACCAGCTCAGCGTCCCACCGGGCTGACCGAAGCGGATGTGGCGCGCGATGAAGGAGCCAGCGGGCGTCCGGATCGATTCGATCCCGACCGTCGCCCCCTCGATCGACTCCGCCGTCGGTCGCGCACGGAAGCTCCCCATCATGTTCCAGCTGCTCCACTGCTCGGGGACGAGCATTTCCTGCGGCTCGGGATTATCGGGGAGCTTGGCGCGCATCCGCACGAGCTCTTGGACGAACTCGTTCCCGACCTCGGGACGAAAGAGCGCTTCGAGGATGACGGTGTCGGCCTGGCTCCGATCATACCGGGTGATCGTCTTGATCCGCCACCATTGCGCCCCATCGCTCTGCTTCCGGATGTACGCGCGCTCGGTCTCCTGGCTCATGTCGTTCTCGCCGATGCGCGTGGTCCATCGGGTCCACTCGCCAGGCTGGTAGGGACGCTCGAAGACCGTCGCCCCCGAGGCGAACTGCATGGTGAAGAGCTGAGAGATCCAGGTCCACGCATAGTCACCGGTCCAGTTGGCACCGGCCATCGCCATCCCCGCGCTCCCCGCGATCCGGTTCGCCGCCCGCTCGATCGCCCCTGCGATCTTATCCCCGTTCGCCACATACACCCCGCTCGGGCCCGCCATCGCCTTGGCGAGATCCCCCTCGCGGCGCTTCAACAGCTCCAGGGTCGCGGGGGTGAAGCCGGTGCGATCGCCGGCGAGATAGCCGCGGAGTCGATCCCGCAGATTCCGATACTCCGGCAGCTGGAAGCCCCCCGCCTGCGCGGCGGCATTCTCCGGCCCGTCCACGATCCTCTGCCGCTCCTTCCGTAGCGACTCGGCATCGGGACCGCACTTGGTCTTGATGGCCGCCCGCGCCGCGATCTGTCCGAGACGACCGGCGACGATCCCACCCCCCGCCTCGAAGTCGCGTGCACATCTCTCGTACTTCGCGATCTTGGCCTCGGCGTCCTCGAGCTGGGTGCGGACATTCCCCGACTCCGCCTGCTCCTTGGCGGCGGAGACGAGGAAGCGATCGAAGACCGCTTCGACGATGTCGAGGACGCGATTGGACTGGGCGCGGGCCGATGCCGGCAGGAGCAGGGCGACGGCAATGAAGGCGAGGAGGCGACAGGGTGCGCGCATGCGATCTCCGAGGTGGCGACGGGAGGGCCCACGGGGCCGAGCTAGGCCACAAAGGTTGCGCGCCCCGGTACCGTCCGCCAGCGACCGATAGTGACCGTGACGGTGGTGGGGCTCCCCCGGGGGTGCGAGATTCTCCAGATGATCCGAATGGTCCGACGTCTCGCGCGCCCACTGATCGCCCTCATGGTGATCACCCGCACCCCTTCCGCCCAGCCCCTCGCGCCGGCCGAGCGCCTCCCCGTCATCCCGGCCCCGGCCTCGGTGACCCCAGGCACCGGGACCTGGCAGCCGAAGGGTCGCCTCCCGGTCTTCCTTCCGGACGCCTCCGAGGCCCAGCTCGGGCGGGCGGGGATCGCGTTTCGATCGGCAGACACCGCGACGGTCGATGGCCCCGAAGGGTATCGGCTCGAGATCGCGCCGCGCGGGGTGACCATCACCGCGGCGAGCGACGCGGGTCGCTTCTATGCGCTGCAGACGTTGCAACAGTTGGTCGAGGCGGCGGAGGGTGGGCGCGTCCCCGCCGTCACAATCGCCGATGCGCCGCGCTTCTCCTGGCGGGGGCTTCACCTCGACGTCGGTCGGCACTTCCAGCCGGTGAGCTTCATCAAGCGCTATCTCGACCTGATGGCGCGCTACAAGCTGAACGTCTTCCACTGGCACCTCACCGAGGACCAAGGATGGCGGATCGAGATCAAGAAGTACCCGCGCCTCACCGAGGTGGGGAGCTGCCGGAAGGAGACGATCCTCGCCAAGCACTTCACGCCGTATGTCGGCGATGGTGTCCCGTACTGCGGCTTCTACACGCAGGAGGAGATCCGCGAGGTGGTGGCGTACGCCGCCGCGCGTCAGATCACGGTGGTCCCCGAGATCGAGATGCCGGGGCACACCGTCGCGGCGCTCGCGGCGTATCCGCAGTACGCCTGCACCCCGGGCCCCTTCGAGGTCCTCACCATCTGGGGCGTCTCCGACGACATCTTCTGCCCCTCTGAGGCGACCTTCGCCTTCCTGCAGGACATCATGACGGAGGTCCTCGCCCTCTTCCCGAGCCGATTCATCCATATCGGGGGGGACGAGGCACCGAAGACGCGTTGGGATGCGAGCCCGATCGCTCAGGAGGTGATCCGGCGTGAGGGGCTCAAGGATTCCCACGAGCTCCAGAGCTGGTTCATCCAGCGGATGGAGCGCTGGCTCGCGGCGCGTGACCGCCGGCTGATCGGGTGGGATGAGATCCTCGAGGGTGGGCTCCCCGCTGGCGCGACGGTGATGAGCTGGCGCGGGATCGGTGGGGGGATCGCCGCCGCACGCGCCGGGCACGATGTGGTGATGACACCGACCTCCCACCTCTACTTCGACTACTACCAAGGGGACGAGCGGTTCGAGCCGCTCGCGATCGGAGGACTCCTCACGCTGGAGCGCGTCTACTCGTACGAGCCGATCCCCGAGGCGCTCACCCCCGACCATGCGAGGCACATCCTCGGTGCCCAAGGGAATGTCTGGACCGAGTACCTCAAGACGGCGGCGAACGTGGAGTACATGGCCTTCCCGCGGGCCCTCGCGCTCGCCGAGGTGACCTGGTCGCCACGCGAACGGCGGAGCTGGGCGAGCTTCGAGGCGCGGTTGCCCCAGGCGCTCCGCACCTTGGACCGACTCGGCGTGAACTACCGGCTCCCGCATGTCGTCGGACTCGATGCCGATGTGCTGACCCTCGACTCGACGGCGACGGTGACGCTCTCCGTACCGATCGCGAACGCCGTGATCCGGTATACCACGGATGGGAGCGACCCGACGGCGACGAGCCCGCGCTATACGACGCCGGTGATCCTACCGGTGACGGCCGCCGGGACGCGGGTGACGGCGCGCGCCTTCACCCGCGAGGGGAAGGCGAGCCCGCCGCGGGCGGCGACCTTCCGGCGGACCACGTATCGCACCGCGGAATCGCTCGACGCTCGCACGCTGCAATCAGGTCTCGCGCTCACCTACCACGAGGCGTCGCTGAGCATGGTCGCGCCCCTCGACACCCTCCCAGTGATCCGCCGCGCCATCGCGACGACCATCGCGCGCACCGGAGCGGAACGCGCCGAGGGCTACGGCCTCGTCTTCCGAGGGTACCTCACCGTACCGGCGGATGCGATGTACGAGTTCGCGCTGGCCTCCGATGACGGGAGCACCCTCACGATCGGTGACGAGCGCGTCGTGGACAACGATGGCCTCCACGGCACGCAGGAGCGCACCGGGATGATCGCGCTCCGCGCGGGGGCACACCCGATCACCGTGCGCTTCTTCCAGGCGGGGGGCGGCGCCGACCTCTGGCTCCGGGTGCGAACCACCGATGGCGCGTGGCAGGAGGTCCCGGCCGGCTGGCTGCGGCACCGGCCGTAGGATGCGGCGCATCGGGCGCATCCTCGCCTGGGTCGCGGCGGTCCTCCTCCTCGGCCCCTTCCTCGCGATCCTCCCGCTCAACGTGGTGCAGCCGCTGACGACGGCGGTGATCGTGCAGCGCAGCGTGCAACGCGCCATCGATGGGAAGCGCCCCATCTATCCGCGCCGCGATGTGGTCTCGCGCGCCAAGATCTCCGCGAACCTCCGACGCGCGGTGCTCGCCGCCGAGGACGATCGCTTCTACCTGCATTGGGGGTTCGACCTCGAGGAGATCGAGAAGGCGATCGCGCGGGCGAAGCGCGGGGGCCGACTCCGTGGGGCCTCGACGATCACGCAGCAGGTGGCGAAGAACCTCTTTCTGTGGGAGGGGCGCTCCTTCGTGCGGAAGGGGTACGAGGCCTATCTCACCTTGGTCCTCGAGCTCTGCCTGCCGAAGGATCGGATCCTCGATCTCTACCTGAATCTGGCCGAGTGGGGGGATGGGATCTTCGGGGCGGAGATGGCGGCCCAGCGGCACTTCGGGGTGCCAGCCGCCAAGCTCACCCGCGAGCAGGCGGCCCGCCTCGCCGCGATCCTCCCCAGCCCTCGCCGCTGGTCCCCGCGTGGTGCCGTCGCCTCGTCCCGCGCGGGTATAATCCTAGAGAAGATGCAGTACGCCGCTCCGCGTCCCTAACACCACGGCCGTCCCATGCGCCTCCGGTCCCTCGTCCGCTCCCTCCCCGTCATCGCCCTCACCTTCGCGGCCACGCTCCCTGCACAACAGCGTCCTTCCCCAGCGCCGGCAAAGGTGCCCGCGAAGGCCCCGACCAAGCCGGCCACCACCCGCCCCACGCGCTCGACGGCGAAGGCGCCGGCGGCCAAGCCGGCTGCCGTGCCGGCGCTCCCCGCCCCGATCCCCGTCACGCACTTCGCGAACCTGCGCTGGCGCTGGGTCGGGCCCGCCCGTGGCGGACGCGTCACCGCGGTGACGGGGGTCGATCAGGAACCGCACACCTTCTACTTCGGCTCCACCGGCGGCGGTGTCTGGAAGACCACCGATGCCGGTGCGCTCTGGGTGAATGTCACCGACGGCGAGATCGATGTGGGCTCGATCGGCGCGATCGACGTCGCCAACAGCGACCCGAACATCGTCTATGTCGGGACGGGCTCCGACGGGTACCGCTCGAACGTCTCGATCGGTCGCGGGGTCTGGAAGTCGACCGATGCCGGGAACACCTGGCGCTCGGTCGGGCTGCGCGACGTGGGGAACATCGGGGCGGTCCAGGTCCACCCGACGAATCCCGAGATCGCCTTCGTCGCCGCGATCGGCGACCCCTTCCGTCCGACGAATGCGCGCGGGGTCTATCGTACCGTCGACGGCGGGAAGAGCTGGAGCCGCGTGCTCGCTGTGAGCGACTCGACCGGCGCGGTCGACGTGGAGTTCCACCCCACCGACCCGAGCACCCTCTACGCCGCGATGTGGCGCGCCGAGCGTAAGCCCTGGACGATCATCTCGGGGGCGCGCGAAGGGGGGATCTACAAGAGCACCGATGGTGGCGCGACCTGGCGCCAGCTGACGAAGGGGCTCCCCGACAGCCTGATCGGGAAGAGCAACATCGCGGTGAGCCGCGCCGCGCCGAATCGCGTCTATGTCCTGATGGAGGCGAAGCCGGGGAACGGGCTCTACCGCTCCGACGATGCCGGGGAGTCGTTCACGCAGGTCTCGACCTACGACCAGCTGATCACCCGCCCCTTCTATTACACGACGATCACCGCCGATCCCACCAATGCGGACGTGGTCTACGCGGGCGCCGAGGGATACTTCAAGAGCACCGATGGTGGGCGTACGTGGAATCCGATGCGCACCCCGCACGGTGACAACCACGACCATTGGATCAACCCGCGCGACGGCCGGATCATGATCCAGGCCAACGACGGCGGGGTGAACGTCTCGCTCAATGGCGGGAAGACCTGGAGCACGCAGTACAACCAACCGACGGCGGAGATCTATCAGGTCTACGTCGACCATCAGTTCCCCTATCGGCTCTATGGGGCGCAGCAGGACAACTCGACGTTGATCCTCCCCTCGCTCCCGGTGGGGAGCGCGGGGTTCGATGACCCGATCCAGGGGTGGCGGTCGGGCCCCGGGTGTGAGACGGGACCGATCATGCCGCACCCGGTCAACCCCGACACCGTCTACGGCTCGTGCAAGGGGCAGTTCTCCCGCATGTCGCTCAAGACGGGGCAGGAGAAGCACTACTGGGTGGGGGCACAGTCGCTGTACGGGAATGCCGGGAAGGATCTCATCTACCGCTTCCAACGCGTCTCACCGATGGAGGTCTCGCCGCACGATCCGAGCGTGATCTACTACGGCTCGCAACATGTGCATCGCACGCGCGACGAGGGGGTGACGTGGGAGACGATCTCCCCCGATCTCACCTGGAACCCCGCGGACAAGCAGGGGACCTATCCAGGTGAGCCGATCACCGTCGACAACACCGGGGAGGAGTTCTTCTCCACCCTCTACGCGATCCGTGAGTCCCCGCTCGAGCGCGGGGTGATCTGGACGGGGGCGAACGATGGCCCCTTCGCCATCACGCGTGACAACGGCGCCACCTGGCAGCGGATCACGCCCCCCGGCCTCGAGCTCGGCGGGCGCGTCCAGACCATCGAGCCCTCCCCACACCGGAAGGGGTCGGCGTATTACGCCGTGCTCCGCTACCTGCTCGGCGATCATCGTCCGTACATCTACAAGACCGACGATTACGGGAAGACGTGGACACTCCTGACGACGGGGACCAATGGGATCCCGGCGGATGAGCCGGTGCGGGTCGTGCGCGAGGATCCCGATCGTCCCGGGCAGCTCTATGCGGGGACCGAGTTCGGGGCCTATGTCTCGTTCAACGACGGGAAGAGCTGGCAGTCGCTGCAGCTGAACCTCCCCGCGACCCCGATCACCGATATGAAGGTCCACCAGAAGGACCTCGTGATCTCGACGCAGGGGCGCGGCTTCTGGATCCTACACAACATCACCCCGCTCCATGAGGCGGGACAGATCGCGGCCGCGGCGCAGGGGCATCTCTTCACTCCGGTGACGGCATTTCGCCGTCGCTACCGCACGGGGTTCGGCGGACTCGAGAGCGCGCGCGTCAGCGACTCCGATCCGCAATACCCGCCGGCCGGCGCGACGATCGATTACTGGTTCCCGCGCGATCCGACGACCGAGGTCACGCTCGACATCCTCGACGCCTCCGGGGCGATGGTGCGGCGTTTCTCGAGCCGCGCCTCGGGGGAGCGGTTGGTGCTGCCGGCCGAGCCGTCGATGCGTGGGCCGATGTGGGAGCGGATCGGGACGCCGCGTCTCCCCGCGGCGGCGGGCCATAATCGGTTCGTCTGGGATCTCACCCTCGCGGGGCCCTGGGAGGCGAACGCCCAGCGGAGCGGGCGCAACGGCCCCACCGTCGTGCCGGGTGATTATCAGGTGCGGATCACCGCCGGCAGTTGGACCGCGACCCGTCCGCTGGTCATCAGGCCTGACCCACGAGTCGAAGCCGATGGCGTGACGATCCCGGTGATGCAGGCCCTGCTCGCGCACAACCTCGCGGTGCGGGATCTCGTCAGCGAGGTCAACCAGCTCCGCGCCGACCTCGATGCGGCGCTCGCGAAGAGCTCAACTGAGCAGAAGACGCGGCTCGAAGCGCTCCAGTTGGAGCTCGAGGGGCAGGCGTGGCGCTATGGCCGCCCCGGCCTCGCCGACCAGATCACCTATCTCTACAGCGCGATGATGCGCGGCGATCAGGCGGTGGGGAACGATGCGCGGGCGCGGCTCATCCAGCTCCGGACGGAGCTGGACGCCTTCACCCCGCGTGTGCGCGCAGCCATGCGGTGACCTCGTCCGCATGCCCCGCGGGCTTCACCTTGGTGAAGACCTGGGCGACCTTGCCCGCGGGGTCGATGATGACGGTGGTACGCTCGACCCCCAGGTACTTCCGGCCGTACATCGACTTCTCGACCCAGACGCCGTAGGCCTCGAGCATCGTGTGCTCGGGGTCGGAGAGGAGGGGATAGGTGAGCCCCTCCTTCGCCTTGAACTTCTGGTGGGACTTCACCGAGTCGGGGGAGACGCCGAAGACCCTGGCGTCGAGCTTCTTGAACTTCGGAAGCGCGTCGCGGAACTCGCACGCCTCGACGGTGCACCCCGAGGTCATGTCCTTCGGGTAGAAGAAGAGGACCACCCACTCCCCCTTCAGCGAGGCGAGGGTCACGGTCTCGCCCGCATCATCCTGCACCGTGAAGGCCGGAGCCTTCTTCCCGATCAATTGTGCCGCCATCGTCTCACTCCAGAGGTTCGCCGCCCATGAGGACGGCCATGATCGCCTTTTGGACGTGGAGCCGGTTCTCCGCCTCGTCCCAGACCCGGCTCTGCGGCCCGTCGATCACCTCGGCGGCCACCTCCTCACCGCGATGCGCCGGGAGGCAGTGGAGGAAGATCGCCGAGCTCGCCGCCCGGGCCATCAGGGCCGCATCGACCTGATACGAGGCGAACGCCGCCGCCCGCACCGCCTGTTCCTCCTCCTGTCCCATCGAGGCCCAGACGTCGGTGGTCACCACATCGGCCCCGTCGACCGCCTCGCGCGGGTCGCGCAGGAGGGTCACATGGCCACTGGCCTGGGCGCGCGCGAGGATCGCCGGGTCGGGGTCATACCCCGGCGGACAGGCCAACCGGAGCTCGAAGCCCAAGCGGAGCGCCGCGTCACACCAGCTGTTCGCCATGTTGTTCCCGTCGCCGATCCAGGCGATGTGCTTCCCGTCGAAAGTCCCGAGATGCTGCTGCACCGTGAGGAGGTCGGCGAGGATCTGACAGGGATGCTGGAGATCGGTGAGCCCATTGATCACCGGGATGCGCGAGTGGCGGGCATACTCCTCCACATCGGCATGCGCGAAGGTCCGGATCATCATCCCGTCGACCATCCGATCGAGCACCCGCGCGGTATCGGCCACCGCCTCACCGCGGCCGAGCTGCACATCGCGGGGCGTGAGGAAGAGGGGATGCGCCCCCAGCTGCCAGGCGCCCACCTCGAAGGAGACGCGGGTCCGCGTCGAGCTCTTCATGAAGAGCATCGCGAAGGCCTTCCCCTCGAGCGGGCGCTTGCGGTACTCGCCCCGCCGCATCCGATCGGCGAGGGCGAAGAGCCCACGCAGCTCGGCGGTGGAGAAGTCGGTGATCGCGAGGAAGTCGCGTCCGTCGGTCGTCATAGGATGTATTTCCGGAGGTCCTCGTCCTCGACGATGGCGGCGAGGCGCGTCCGCACCGTCGCGCCATCGATCGTCTCGGTGCCGGTCCCGCGCTCGGGCAACTCGTACAGCACCGCTTCCAACAACGTGGTCATCACGGTGTGGAGCCGCCGCGCCCCGATGTTCTCCATCCGGCTGTTGAGATGCGCGGCGATCCGCGCGATCTCCCCCACGCCGTCCTCGGTGAAGCGGAGCTCCGCCCCCTCGGCGGCGACGAGGGCCGCATACTGCTTGGTCAGCGCATGCTCAGGCTCCGTCATGATCCGGATGAAGTCGCCCTCGGTGAGAGGCTTCAGCTCCACCCGGATCGGAAAGCGTCCTTGCAACTCCGGAATCAGGTCGCTCGGCTTGGAGACATGGAACGCCCCCGCCGCGACGAAGAGCACATGATCGGTCTTCACCATCCCGTACTTCGTCTGGACGTTCGAGCCTTCGACGATCGGGAGGAGGTCGCGTTGGACGCCTTCGCGCGAGACATCGGGACCGCCCATCTCCCGCTGTCCGCCGGCGATCTTGTCGATCTCGTCCAGGAAGACGATCCCCATCGACTCCGTCCGCTCCAGCGCCTCGGCGGTCACATCGTCGAGGTTGATCAGTTTGTCGAATTCCTGATCGAGGAGGATCCGCCGCGCCTCGGCGACGGGGACGGTCCGCTTCTTGGTCCGCTTGGGGAGCATCTCGGAGAGTATCTCGGCGAAGTTCTGCATCCCCTCCGGCGCGCCCGCTTGGCCCAGCGCGTCGAACCCGGGGCCCTGCACCGCGACCTCGACCTCCACCTCCCGCTGCTCGAGCTGCCCATCGCGCAGGAGCTGCCGCAGCTTCTCGCGCGTGCGCTGATGCCGCTCCTTGGCCTGCGCCTCCTCCGCGCTCACACTCCCATCAGGACCGGCGATGAAGACCCGCTGTGGGTCGTCGGGTGCCGCCGGTGCCGGAGCGGCCGACACCGGGGGCGGGAGGAGGAGATCGAGCAACCGCTCATCCACCCGGTCGTGCGCGAGGTCCTCGACCTCCACCTCGCGCTCGGTGCGCACCATGTCGATCGCGCTCTCGACGAGATCGCGGACCATGCTCTCCACATCGCGCCCCACATACCCGACCTCGGTGAACTTGGAGGCCTCGACCTTGACGAAGGGGGCGCCAGCCAACTTGGCGAGGCGGCGCGCGATCTCCGTCTTCCCCACCCCGGTGGGCCCGATGAGGATGATGTTGTTCGGCGCGATCTCGTTCCGGATCGCCTCGGGCGTGCGCTGCCGCCGCCACCGATTGCGCAGCGCGATCGCCACCGCCTTCTTCGCCTCGGCCTGTCCGATGATATAGCGATCGAGCTCCGCGACGATCTTGCGCGGGGACAGGTCGGCGAGGCGCGCGAGCGCCTGTTCGGTCCGCGGGGTCGGCATCAGGCCGTGGGTTCGACGACGGTGATCTGCGTGTTGGTGTAGACGCAGATCTCCCCCGCGATCGTGAGCGCGCGCCGCACGATCTCCGCCGGCGGCAGGTTGGTCTCGCGCACGAGGGCGCGGGCCGCGGCCAACGCATACGAGCCGCCGGACCCGATCGCCAGGATGCCGTCGTCCGGCTCGATCAGCTCCCCGGTGCCGGAGAGCATGAACCCATGATCGCGATCGACGACGATCAGCAGCGCCTCGAGACGGCGCAGCGCACGATCCTGCCGCCAATCCTTGGCCAGCTCGACCGCGGCCCGCTGGAGGTTCCCTGGGTGCCGCTGGAGCTTCTCCTCGAACCGCTCGAAGAGGGTGAGCGCGTCGGCGGCGGCGCCGGCGAACCCGGCGAGCACCTGCCCCCCGGTGAGGGCGCGCACCTTCACCGCGCTCCCCTTCATGACGGTATCGCCGAAGGTCACCTGCCCATCACCGCCGATGGCGACGGCGCCGCCGCGGCGGACGGCGAGGATCGTGGTGGCGTGGAAGGTCGGAAGGGTCATCGTGGAAAGATAAGGGGCGGTGTCGTGGTCAGGCCCGCGGGTGGGCCTTCCGGTGGACCTGCTTGAGCCGATCGACCGAGGTGTGGGTGTAGATCTGCGTCGTGGAGACGCTGGCGTGGCCGAGGAGCTCCTGCACAGCCCGGAGATCGGCCCCGCCGTCGAGCAGGTGCGTGGCGAAGGTGTGCCGGAGCGCGTGGGCGCTCAGCCCCGCCCCCTCGTCAACCTCACTGAGCCGCGCGACCACCGCGTTGTGCAGGGTCTTGGGGCTCATGCGTCGCCCCCGCTGGCTCAGGAAGAGCGCCGAGCGCTCGGCGCTCGGCCCGATCTGGGCGATGAGTTGCTCGCGCGCGCGCTCGTATTCGCGCAACGCCTGCTGCGCCGGTCCGCCCACCGGCACGATCCGCTCCTTGCGCCCCTTGCCACGCACCTTGACGAGGCCGCCGAGGAGATCGAGATCGTGGCGGTCGATCCCACGCAACTCGCTGAGGCGCAATCCGGCGGAATAGAAGAGCTCGAGGATCGCCCGATCCCGCACATCGGTGAAGCGCCCCTCCTGTGCACGCGTCGCCGCGGCAGTCAACACCGTCTCGATCTGCGCCCGATCGAGGTGGCCGGGGAGATGCCGTTCGAGCTTCGGTGACCCCACCGCCCGGGCCGGGTTCACCGCGACGAGATCGGCCCGATGCAGGAAGCGATAGAAGCTCCGGGCCGCCGAGAGCATCCGCGCACTGGTGCGCTTGGCAAGGCCCCGGCGCGCGAGCGAGGCGAGCCAGGCGCGCATCTGCAGGCGATCGACCGTGCCCCACTCGACCCGCTCGATCCCGAGGTGGTCACAGAGGAAGGCGCGCAATCCCTCGAGATCGCGTGCGTAGGCCGCCACGGTATGTGGCGAGACATCTCGCTCCTTCGCGAGGTAGGTCAGGAACTGTTCGATCGTCTCGTCGGTCGACCCGCTCACATCGGCCTCGGCGTGATCCCCTCACTGCGACGCCAGCGCTCGAGCTCGCGTACCGCCCGCTCGGCATAGCGCTCGCGCTTCACCGCCTTGTCGCGCGGCGGGTCCGCGAGCTCCTCGAGGAGCCCGAAGTTCGCGTTCATCGGCTGGAAGTGAGCCGGGTCGGCCTCACGCATATAGCGATAGAGCGCGCCGAGCATCGTGGTCGGCGGCGGCACCACCGGCGCGAGTCCGCGCAGGAGTCGATCGAGATTGATCGCCGCGAGGAGTCCGGTCGCGGTGCTCTCGGTGTAGCCCTCGACCCCGGTGAGCTGCCCCGCGAAGAGCGTGGTGGGGGCATCGCGCAGGGCGAGATGCGGCGCGAGATAGCGGGGGGCGTTGAGGTACGAATTCCGGTGGATGCTCCCGAAGCGCAGGAACTCCGCACCGGCGAGCCCCGGGATCATCCGGATCACCCGCTGCTGCTCGGGGATGCGGAGCCGCGTCTGGAAGCCAACGAGGTTCCACATGCGCCCCGCCCGATCCTCGCGTCGGAGCTGCACCACCGCCCAGGGGCGCTTCCCCGAGCGCGGGTCCCGGAGCCCCACCGGCTTCATCGGACCGAAGCGCAGGGTGTCGCGGCCGCGGCGGGCCATCTCCTCGACCGGCATGCACCCTTCGAAGTAGGGGACCGCATCGAACTCATGGGCGGTGAACTGATCCGCGGTCGTCAACGCATCGATGAACGCCTCGTACTCCGCTTTGTCCATCGGGCAATTGAGATAGGCGCCCCCTTCATCGGCCGCCTCCGCCATCGTCTCCTTGTCCCACCGCGCGGCGCGGAAGGCGATCGTCTCGTCGATCGACTCCGCCGAGAGGATCGGGGCGATCGCATCGTAGAAGGCCAACGCCTCCCCGCCGAGCCGTGCCCGGATCGCCTCTGCGAGTGCATCGCTGGTCAACGGCCCCGTGGCGACGATCCCCGGCGACGGGAGATCGGCGATCTCCGCGGTGCGCACCTCGATACGAGGATGCGCGCGCACGCGGGCGTCCACGAACGCACTGAACTGGTCGCGATCGACGGCGAGCGCTGAGCCGGCCGGTACGCGCGCCGCATCGGCCCCTTCGAGGATCAGGCACCCGAGGGCGCGCATCTCCGCCTTGAGCAGCCCATGGGCGTTGGTGACCTCGGTGCTCTTGAAGGTGTTGGAGCAGACGAGCTCGGCCAATCGGTCGGTCTGATGCGCGGCGGTCCCGCGCACGGGACGCATCTCGGCCAGCACCACGCGATGGCCGCGCGCCGCCAACTGAAAGGCGGCCTCGCTCCCTGCGAGGCCGCCCCCGACCACCGTCACCGCCTCGGTCATCGCCTCACCCGGCCGCCGCCACCTCGGCCGCGGCGTCGGCACCGGTCTCCGGCACATCCCACTCGTTCTGACAGTCCGGGTTGAGGCACTTCCGGTACGCCCCACGCGTCTTGTTGCTCTTGGCCTCCGCGCCGACCTTCCCACACTCGGGGCAGGTATCCGGCACCGGCTTGTCCCAGCAGACGAAGTCGCAGTTGGGGTAGTTCTCGCAGCCATAGAAGGTCTTCCCGCGCTTCTTCGACTTGCGCGCCGCGAGGTCGCCGCCGTCCTTGGGGCACTTCACCCCGGTGGGCATCGACTTCGTCCCCTTGCACTTGGGGAAGCGCGTGCAGCCGAGGAACTCCCCGCTCCGCGATTTGCGCACGATCATCGGACGCTCGCTGCACTGCGGACAGGCGACGTCGACGTACCGCTTCTCCTTCTGCTCGCTCTTGAGTGGGCGGGTGAAGGTGCACGCCTTCGGGTGATGCTCACAGGCGATGAAGGGGCCGAAGAACCCGCCCTTCGGCACGAGGCGCCCACCACAGGTCGGACACCGCTCCTGCTCGAGGGCGCCGAGCTCGTGCGCCTCACGGATCAGCGCCTCGGTATCGACCGAGCCGAGCGAGGTCTCGAAGGGGCTCCAGAACGCCTCGAGTACCTTCTCCCACGAGAGGGCGCCTTCCTCGACCTTGTCGAGCTCGTGCTCCATCTCGGCGGTGAAGCCGACGTCGAACTCGCGCGGGAACTGCCGCACCATCACCTTCTCCACCGACTCACCGAGCGGGGTGGGGAAGAAGCGGCGCTGCTCGAGGTCGGCGTAGTGCCGCTCGGTGAGGGTCGAGATGATCGAGGCGTAGGTCGAGGGGCGTCCGATCCCCCGCTTCTCGAGCTCCTTGACGAGCGAGGCCTCGGAGTAGCGTGGGGGCGGTTCGGTGAAGTGCTGCGTCGGGTCGACCGACTGCACCGGGACCTTCGCCTTCGCCGGGATCGGCGGGAGGGGCTGCGCATCCTCGAGCGCGGTGTGATCCCCTTCCTCGTGCGCCTCCTTGTAGAGGGCGAGGAAGCCGGGGAACTTCACGACCGAGCCGGTGGCGCGGAAGAGATAGCGCCCGAGGTCGAAGTCGATCGTCGTCGTGTCGAACATCGCCGGCGCCATCTGCGACGCCATGAAGCGCTGCCAGACGAGCGTGTAGAGCTTGAGCTGTTCCGGCGTCAGGTAGCGCGCGACCGAGTCCGGGGTGCGCGCCGGATCGGTCGGGCGGATCCCCTCGTGCGCGCCCTGCGTCGCGTCGTCCTTGGCATCGGCGTAGAGCTGCGGGCCATCGGCGAGATACGACGCCTCGAACTGGGAGCCGAGATAGGCCCGCGCGGCGGCCGCCGCCGACTCGGCGACGCGCACATGGTCGGTGCGCATGTAGGTGATGAGACCGACCGCGCCCTCCGCCGTCGAGAGCTGCACCCCCTCATAGAGGTTCTGCGCGAGCCGCATGGTGCGCTTGGAGCCGAAGCCGAGCTTCTTCGCCGCCTCCTGCTGGAGGGTGCTCGTCTTGAACGGGGCCTCGGGCCGCTTGCGCCGCTCGCGCTGCTTGAGGTCGGTGACGTCGAAGGTCGTGCGCCGCGCGACGTCGGTGACGATCGCCTGCGCCGCGGCGGCGCTCCCGATCTCCGGCTTGGCCCCGTCGATGTGGTGGAGCTTCGCGGCGAAGGTCTGCCCCTGATACGCGAGCTGCGCGGTGATCTTCCAGTACTCCCGCGGGAGGAAGGCGCGGATCTCGCGCTCCCGCTCGACGAGCAACCGCAGCGCCACCGTCTGCACACGACCGGCCGAGAGCCCCTTCTTCACCGTCTTCCAGAGGAGCGGGCTCGCCTTGTAGCCCACGAGGCGATCGAGGACGCGCCGCGCCTGCTGCGCATCGACCTTCTTCTGGTCGATCGCGCGCGCCTGCTGTAGCGCTTGGCGGACGGCGTCCTTGGTGATCTCGAAGAAGAGCGCGCGCTTGATCGGCGGCGACTGCCGCCCGCTGATCTGCTGCTCCACGTGCCAGGCGATCGCCTCCCCCTCGCGATCGGGGTCGGTCGCGATGAAGACCTCCTTGGCGGTCTTCGCCGCGCTCTTCAGTTCGGCGACCGTCTTCTCCTTCCCGGGGATCGTCACATACTGCGGGGTGAACCCGTGCTCGATGTCGATCCCGATGTTCTTGACCGGGAGGTCCCGGATATGGCCCACGGTCGCCTTCACGGCGTACCCGGCGCCGAGGTACTTCCCGATGGTCTTGGCCTTGGCCGGGGACTCGACGATGACCAGCGACTTGCCGGCCGCAGCCCGCGCCGCCTCCTCGTCGTGCGGGAGTTCGGGCTCGGCCACGACGCGCTTGGCCCGCTTGGCGGCGGTCTTGGTCGCCGACTTCGCGGCCTTCTTCACGGCCTTCTTCGCGGTCTTCTTCTTGGTGGTCGCCATAAGCTGGGCTATCCTAGTCCGGTCGCTGTCCCAATGCAAGCGCAACTATAAGAGCGGCCACATCGCCCGCCCCGATCGAATCGGTGCTAACCACATGATTTGATTGCAGATAGAGACTTTCACGCCGGCGCAGGAGCGCTCGCACGGCCTCTTCGGGATCGGCCCCTCGCAGCAGGGGCCGGTCGGCGACCGACGCCCCCATCCGGCGCACCGCGACCTCCGGGGCGACGGCGAGATAGACGGCCCGGAGCGATACCCCGAACCGGGCCCGATGGTCCGGGTCCTCGATCCACCCCCCACCCGGCACGAGGACCACCGGCGGGCCATCGGCAGGGGCGAATTCGGCGGTCAGCCGCCGCTCCCAGGCGCGGAACGCCGCCTCCCCCTCCCGGGCGAAGAGCTCGGCGATGGTGCACCCGGCGGCCCGCTCGATGGCCTGGTCGAGGTCGATGCAGGGCCAGCCGAGTCGCGCCGCAACCAGTGCCCCGACGGTGCTCTTCCCGGCCCCAGGCAACCCGACGAGGACGAGGGACCGCGGCGCGCCAGACGCTCCGTCGGCGTGCGACCCGCCGCCCGGGGCCTCAGCCCCCTCTGGCATCGATATGGGCGAGGTACGCCGCGAGATTCCGCTGGAGTTCACCGAGCGAATCGCCGCCGCACTTCTCGAGGAGCGCATCCGCGAGCACGAGCGAGGTCATCGCCTCGGCGATCACCCCCATCGCGGGCACCGCGGTCACATCGCTTCGTTCGACGGAGGCCTCGGCGGGAGCACCCGTCGCGGTGTCGACCGTCGCGAGGGGGCGCATGAGGGTCGAGATCGGTTTCATCGCCACGTGCAGGACGAGGGGTTCCCCTGTGGTCATCCCCCCTTCGAGCCCTCCGGCACGGTTGGTCTCGCGCCGGACATGCCCGCGGCGGGTCGCCCCGGGATCGGGGACGATCGCATCATGGACCGCCGACCCCGGTCGTCGCGCCGCCTCGAAGCCGAGCCCCATCTCCACCCCCTTCACCGCCGGGATCGAACAGAGGGCCTGGGCGAGCCGCCCATCGAGCTTGCGATCCCACGCGACGTGCGAGCCCAACCCGATGGGGAGGCCCGTGACCACCACCTCGCAGACGCCGCCCAAGGTATCCCCCGCGGCCTTCGCCGCATCGATCGCGGCGACCATGCGCGCCTCGGCCTCCGGATCAAGGCAGCGGACCGGCGAGGCATCGGCGGTCGCATTGAGATCGTCGGGCCACGCGGTCGGGGGCGCGGCATCGATTCCCCCGAGCTGCACGAGGTGGCTGCCGATCATGATCTCGCAGGCGGCGAGGAGCTGCCGGGCGACGGCCCCCGCCGCGACGCGGGCGACGGTCTCGCGCGCGGAGGCCCGCTCGAGGATATCGCGCGCATCAGTGCGATCGTACTTGAGGAGTCCAGTGAGGTCGGCGTGCCCGGGGCGCACACGGGTCACCTGGCGGGCGCGGCCCGCGCCCGTCGCATCGTCGGGGCGCGCGGCGGGATCCATGATCGCTTCCCAGTTCGCCCAATCCTTGTTGCGCACGAGGATGGCGATGGGGGAGCCGAGCGTCTCGCCGGCGCGGACGCCGGAGAGGAACTCGCCACGGTCCTGCTCGATCTGCATCCGTCGGCCGCGGCCGTACCCCTGCTGGCGGCGCGCGAGATCGTGATCGATCGCGGTGATGGGCAACGAGAGCCCCGCCGGCACCCCCTCCACGAGGGCGAGGACGGCCGGACCGTGCGATTCCCCGGCGGTGCGGCAGGTGAGGCGCGTCATCGCGCCAGCTCCCCATCGTCCACGATGTGCGGCGTCACGAGGATCAGGAGATCCTGCTTCCGCTCCTCGAGCCGCTCCTGCCGGAAGAGGCGACCGATCCACGGCAGCTTCATCAGGAGTGGGACCCCCGACGTGACCGTGGTGACCTGGGTCTGGGTGAGACCGGCGATCACGACCGTCTCGCCATCGGCGACCAGGACCTCATTGGTCGCGGTGCGCTCGCTGATGCTCGGCCCCGCCTCGGTGGTCCCCAAGAGCGTCTGCTGTCCCGCGGCGATGTCGAGGCTCACCTGACGGTTCGCCGTGACGCGCGGCGTGACCTCGAGGGTGATCCCGACCTTCTGCCGGAAGATCTGCGGAGCGACCGCCTGGATCTGTCCCGGCACCACAGGAGGGGTGAGCAGGAACGCGATCTCGGAGCCGGCGAAGAGGGTCGCCTTACGATTGTCGAGCGTCGTGGTGCTCGGCTCCGCCTGGATGTCGGAGAGCTGCTCGGCGCTCAACGCATCGAGGAAGGAGGTGAGGTTGTACCCGCGCACCACGGTGTTGAAGATCAGGGAGAGGGCCGAGCTGGTCCGGAAGAGCCGATTCGCGTTGGCGACGCCGGCGAAGGCGTCCCCGGTGAAGTTCACACGGAAGTTGCCCTGCACCGGGACGTCGGTCCCGGGTTGATAGCGCGGGGCCAACCCTTGGATGAAGGTCGTGGGGGAGCCCACATCGTAGCTGAGGCCCAACTCCTGGGTCGCCGTCCGATCCACCGAGATGATCTTCGCACGGATCGCGACCTGCGGGGTCCGCCGATCGAGCTCCTTCACGTAGCGCACGATGTCCGCGAGCCGCGAGGCGGTCTCGGTGATGATGATCGTGTTGGTCTTGGTGTCGGTCGCGACGGTGCCGCGACCACAGCTCGCCGACGTATTGGCCGCGACGCTCGGTGCGGGAGTCGGGGTGACCGCGGCGGCGAGGGCCGGCGCCGACGCGCCCCCCGAGGCGGCGCTCGCACAGGCCGCGATCAGCTGCCGGATCGTCTCCGCGAGTTCGGTGACCTTGGCGTAGTTGACGGGGATCACCTGTGACGCCAACGGCTCGACCGAGGAGCGGCTCGCGATGTTCGCATAGCTGTCGATCGTGATGATCCCGGTGGTGTCCTCCGACACCGTGAAGCCATTGGCCTGCAGGATCTTCCCGAGCGCGACATCCCACGGCTGGTTCGTGATCTCCGCGGTGATGGCGCCGGTGACCTGGGGGCCGAAGATGAACGTCCGCCCCGAGTGCTCCGCGAAGGTCGCGATCACCTCCTGGATCGGCGTGGACATGAACGAGACGCTGATGCGCGATCGCGGCGGCTGGACCACGGATGGCGCGTCCTGAGACGCCGCGACCGGCTGAGCCCACCCCAGCAGCAGGACCAGCAGTGCCCCCCCTCCCCCGATCCACCTCATGGTATCTGCTCCTTGCGAGGATCCTTCAACATCAACACCTCCCGTCGCGTGTTCCCGAACTCCTCGACCACCAGCGCGACCTCACGCGGGCGAATCGCCGTCACGCGGACCCGTCCGAAGACCGATCCCTCCTTCGCCCGATAGAGCTGGCCGGTCGCGAGATCCCGCAACATCGCCACCGAGTTGGCGCCGACCGGATCGACGAGGATCCCCGTGACCCGCAGGTCGGCGACGAGCGGTCGGCTCACCCCACTGGTGAGGAGCGAGGCGAAGGGGTCTCGGCGCCCACGAGACTCATAGGCGAAGACCTCACGCTGGAAGGGGAGGCCACCAAGTCCCGGTCCCGTCGCCTCGGAGGGGACCGCGACCTCGGCGGCGGGGGACACCTCCTCCCCGCGTGCCACGTAGGTCTGCACGTCGAAGGTGGCCACCAGCATCTGCGCGCCCGCGGGGGCGTCCCGTCGGCCCGGCGTGGTGGCCGGGGCGAGGGTCAGGTGGGCCGGCACGATGATGCGCGGCAACGAGGCGATCGACGCGAGCACCGCCCCGATCTCATGATGGGTCCCACGCAGTGAGAGCCGGAAGCCGTACGTGTCGAACGACGTCCCCGTCACCGTCTCGACGGGGGCCACATCCTCGAGCTCGAGGGCATCGCGTCGGGCCGCGGCGAGGATCTGATCGAGGAGCGCCGGCACCTCGTTCCCCGTGGGGATCAGGACGCGCATCGCCCGGAGCTGCGCCTCGAGGGCCGCCTGCTGCCGGTCGAGCGAATCCGCCGACCCGCGCGCCAGCACCGCCCGCGCCACCGTATTGCTCGCCACCAACGCCTCGACATGCGTCCGACGCGCCGCCATCGCCACCCCCCGCGGCTGATGCACGAGGTACCAGTAGGCGAAGAGGCAGGCGAAGGCCACCACGCTCACCAAGAGCAGGGATTGGTCCCGCTGACTCGTCGGCCGCGCGATCATCGGTTCGATCCCTCGCGCGGGAACGGGTCGAGTGGGCGCGGCACCGGACGCTCGGCGCGCAGGTCGAGCGTGAACTCGTTGACCGACTGCCCCTCCACCGGCGTCATCGACGAGGTCGCGAGACGGACGTCGGCGATGAGGGGAGAGGCCTCGAGCTGCCGCATGAAGTTCGTGAGGGCCTGGAGGTCGAGGGTCATCCCGACCAGGCGGAGCGTGAGCGGGGGAAGCGAATCCGCGGCCACCTGATCGGCGGACGGGCGCGTCGCGACCGAGGACTGGGCGACCGATCGGAGCCAGGTATCCATGGGGAGCGCGCGCGCGATCTCATCGAGGAGCTGCGGCCAGACGAAGCGCTGGTGATCGAGCGCCGCGATCGTCCCCATCTGCGCGACCACCGAGTCGCGCTGCGCCTCGGCCGTGCGGAGTCGGGAGAGGACCGCATGGAAGCGGACGCTGTCCTGCACCGCCCGGGTCTCCTCGTCCTCGAGCGCCACCGCCGCCTGCCGCTGGGTGATCCCCATCGCCCCGCCGAGCCCCACCGCGAGCACGACACTCAGGATCGCGACGACGAGCCAGGGGTCCCGGAATCGGTCGCCCATCCCCCGGAGCAGCGCCCCCAGGTCGAGGCGCCGACGCCCCCCCTGCCCTCTCGCCGAGGCCCCCTCGAGCAGATCGATCTCGATCATCGACGGCGCCTCATCGTGGGACCCGGAGGGCGAGTCCGATCGCGAGCGTCAGGAGCGGCGCGACCGCCTCCGTCTCGAGCGCCTCGAAGGCGCCATCGCGGAGGGCCAGGTAGGCGAGCGGGGTGGCGAGGAGCACCGGCAACCGGAGGCGTGCCGCCAGCGCATCGATCAACCCCGGCGTCCGCGCCCCACCCCCCGAAAGGTAGATCGCACCGATCGGCGCGAAGGTCCGTGAGGTGGAGGCGCGGAAGGCAGCGGCGCGCTCGATCCCCATGGCGAGCTCCTCGACGCGGCCTGCGAGCACGGTGTCGAGGGCACGGGACCGGTCAGGGGCATCGAGGAGGGCGCGCGCCGCCTCGGCGCTGAGGCCGTGATCCCGCTGGAAATCCTCCCGCAGGCGGCGCGTCCCGACCCCGAGGTCGCGCGTGAGCACCGGGATCCCTTCCTCGACAAGGTTGAGGTTGGTGACCTCGTGGCCGATGTGCAGGAGTGCCACCACCCCGGACATCGCCTCGGGGTGGCTGCGCTCGAAGGCGTTGTGCAGGGCGAACGAATCGACGTCGACGAGCGAGGGGGTCACCCCCGCCTCCTCGAGCACCCGGCACCGCGCCGCGATCATGTCGCGCTTGGCCGCGACCAGGAGCACCTCCATCTGCTCGCCCGTGCCCAGCGGGTCCAGAATCTGGAAATCGAGGGAGACGGAGTCCATGTCGAAGGGGACATGCCGCTCCGCCTCCCACCGCAGGAGCTCCCGGGCCTTGGCGGCTCGCACACGGTCGACCGTGATCTGTTTCACGATGACATCGCGTCCCCCGACAGCGGTCGCGACCTTCGCCGGCTCCACACCAGCCGCTCGGAGCGCGGAGCGGATGGCCTCGGAGACGATCGCCGGGTCCATCACCTCCCCTTCCACGATCGCATCGGGGAGGAGGGGGGACAGGGCGACCCGGACCAGCTCCGGTTCCGCCCCGCTATGGTCCACGACGGCCACCTTGACCAGCCCCGACCCGATGTCGAGTCCGACGGCTGTCTGCTGCTTACGGGAGAACAGGGCCATGTCGGGGACGGAGGGGACGGGCGGTCGACGGGGTGGAAAGTTGCCCAGCAGGGAATCAGGGGTCAATGCGAGCGCGCGCTCTATAGTTGGCTTCGAGCGTTACCACGGTGGACGATGGGTCCTGGCCATGGGTCACCAGGGGGTCACCTCGACTCACTCCCCGGGGCGCGGGAAGAGCGCGCCCGATCCCAGCGGCCGAAGGGTGGATCCGGGACAGAGGAGGCCCGTCGGGCGTCGCTCGAGGGAGTCGGGGAGGAGCCAGGCGAGGGTGCGGACGCGCCCCTCGGTCGGACCCACCGCATCGAGCTCCGCGAGCACGACCCCGCCGCCGATGTGGCGCCAGCGCGCCTCCGTCCGGATCCCAGACGGATCGGTGACGACCCGATGCTGCGCAGCCTGGGGGGAGGCGAGGCAGAGGAGCGAGAGGGCCGGTGGCTCCTCGAGCTGCGCCACCCCCGATATGGACGCGAGACGTACCCGAAGTCGCTCGCGCGCCAGCTGCGCCCGACGGGCCGATTCGACCCCCTGCGCGAGCGACATCCCCACCCACGCCGAGAGGAGGGAGAGGACCACGAGGACCTGCAGGAGCACGAAGCCACGTTCAGCGACCAGACGCATGTGCATGGAGCACCCCCTCGAAGCGATGAGCACTCCCGGGGACACGGACCTCGGCGCGCACGATCGGCGCCGCGGGATCCATGCGGAACCGGAGCCCGTGGTCCGATGGCGAGCGCACCGGACCGACGATCGGCTGCGCCGAGCCACACCGCAGCGCCGGACAGGAACGGAATCCGACCGTCCAGCCCTGCGCCCCGGCGTGGTAGAGGACGAGACGCACCGCGCGGTAGAGCTCCACCGGCGCACCGGCGGTGATCGCACCGGGCGGGGTATCCACCGAGAGGCGAAGGACCTGGCGGCCCCGATCCGCGGCAGCGACGGCGGAGCCGTCTGCGCCGCCGTCTGCGCCGCACCCCTCGTGGGCGGTGACGAGCGCCACCGCGGTCACCTGGTGCGTCCGCCACCCTACCTCCCCCGTCGCCTCCCCACCGAAGACCTCCAGTCGATCGCCGACGATCGGGGTCTCCGCCAGGAAGGTCAGCGCCTCGGCCGATCCCGTGAGCGCGGGTGCGAGGGCGATCGTCGTCGCCGTCTGTCGGCAGAGGGTGCCAGCGCCGATGCGGAGCTCGCCGAGCAACGCCGTGTCCCCGAGGACCGCGGGGTAGCGGAGGTGCGGCCCGACCGCCTCGAGCACCGCGATGGTCTCGTCGCCCACGCGATGCGCCTCACCCCGTCGGAGCGCCCCATCCACGACTCGGCGAACCGAGAGGAGGCTCGTATAGGCCGCGGCCACGAGGATCGCTCCGACCACGACCGCGACCTGCAGTTCGACGAGGGTCACCCCGGGCACCGCCCTCATCCGCATCGCTTGTGGAGCTGGATGGGCAGATGGAGCGGCGCCGCGGGGCCGGGCATCGGCGCGGTGAGGGAGCCGACGAGGGTGACCCCCGAGTCGGATCGGGAGACCGCCCATGACGCATCGACGCCTCCGCCTTCCTCCTGATGCCAGGCGGTGTCGCGCACCGGACAGGGGATCGCCTCGAACCACCCGACCTGCTGGAGGGCGCGATGCGCCATCCGCTGGATCGCCTCTGCGGAGCGTTCGAGCCGTTGCGCGGTCAGGAGCGCCGCGGTGACCCCGAGGAGCCCCACCGCGAAGACGACGATCGCGACCACGCATTCGGTGAGGGTGAGGCCCGCGCGTGAGGGATGCATGCCACACCCTATCGCCGATCCGACGCGATCACATCACCCGATGGATGCGATGGGTACCCCCAGAATGCAGGTCGGGCCGAGCTCCGGAGAGCTCGGCCCGACGAGACCACTCAGCTTGCAGGCGTTGGCCTCAACGATGGGACTGCACAGGTCGGACCCGACATCGGCGGCGAGACCGATGGCCCCATCGCGAAGGTGCACTCCTCCTCCACACCCCCCATGGACGCTGTCGCTGACCACGAGCTCCCCTCCACGCTCATGGTGATCGTGACACCGTCCGAGGGCTGGAAGATGCTCGAGAGATCACTGACGATCGGCGCATACACTCCCTCCTTCGCGTACCAACTCTCCTGGGCGGTCGCGAGATTGCGCAGATCAGACTTCATCACCGCGAGCTGGGCCGTGGTCTTGGTGCCCCCGAATCGCGGGATGGCGATCGTCGCCAGGATCCCGATGATCACGACCACGATGAGGAGCTCGATGAGGGTGAAACCCCTCGGGGAACGGCGCGCGACCATCTGACTCTCCTTGGAGAAGGGAAGGAATCACCAGAGACGCCAGAGGCGCCCCGACAACGGAGCTATGATACCACATCCGGTGTGATCCCGCGACTACCTCGCCTCCGGGGACCGGCCCCCGACGATGAGTGCCAACCGGCCGAGCGACCGGACGGGTCGCCCGGCGATCACGGTCTCTTGCCCTTTCCGGACTGACCGCCCCCATTCGACTGGCCGCCCCCGTTCGACTGGCCACCCCCGTTCGACTGGCCGCCCCCATTCGACTGGCCACCCCCATTCGACTGACCGCCTCCCTGAACGAACTGGCCACCCCCGTTCGACTGGCCACCCCCATTCGATCCCCTGCCCCGGCCGCACCCACTGCCCCTGCTGTTCGCCGGAACGAATTCCGGACGCCCGCGCGCCTTCACCTTCATGCTGCACCGCTGGAGCGAATCGCCGACCAGCGCCGCCGACGCGGTGTATTCCGTCCCGTCTGATTCGAGCGAGATGGAGACGCCGTCCGACGGCTGAAAGAGGGTGGTCAGCTCCTCGAGGCTCGACGCATACGCCCCCGTCAGCGCGAGCCGCGCCTCCTGCGCGGTGGCGAGATTCCGCAGGTCGGCATCGATCACCGCGAGCTGGGCCGAGGTCTTGGCGCTGCCGAATCGTGGGATGGCGATGGTCGCCAGGATCCCGATGATCACGATCACGATGAGGAGCTCGATGAGGGTGAAGCCACGAGCGGTACGGCGTGCGACCATCTGACTCTCCTGTGGAGCCGGTGAAGACTTCATTGGACAGACCACCTCCGTCCCGTCGACGGACCTAGCGTACCACATCCGGCGCGATCCCGCGACTGCCGGAGCCGCCGCCCCGTGCACGGCTGATTATGCTCAGGGAGCGGCGGTGCCCTCATCGCCGCGCACCCTCTCGCTCCCTCGCGACGCCCTCGTGTCCTCCGCCGATCCCGACCTCCTGCGTGGCCCGCTGCGCATCACCTCGCAGCTGGTCGTCCCCTCGCACGAACTCACCTTCCAGGCCACGCGCGCCGGCGGGCCCGGCGGCCAGCATGTGAACACGAGCAGCACGCGCGTCGAACTCACCTGGTGCGTCGTGACCTCGAGCGCCCTCACCGACGCCCAACGCGAGCGCCTCCTCACCCGCCTCGCGGCCCGTCTCGACTCCTCCGGCACCCTCCGCATCGTCTCGGCGGAGACGCGAAGCCAACGCCAGAATCGCCTCCGGGCCCTCGAGCGACTAGCCGAGACCGTCGCCGCCGCGCTCGTGGTCCCCAAGGTGCGCAAGAAGACGCGGCCGACCCGAGGGTCGGTGGAACAGCGCTTATCAGAGAAGCGGCACCAGACAGAGCGGAAGGCGAGCCGCCGGTGGCGCGGCGAGGAGTGAACGGCGCCACGCGCCACGCACGCCGCACGCCGCACGCGGTCGCGGCGCGACCCCTTAGCGCCGCGAATCGCCGAGGAGCAGGGTCGGGTCGCCCAACGCGACCACCAATGCCCCGAGCGCCGCGGCTCGGCGCCCCTCCAAATGGGCGAGCCGGAGCCGCTCATCGAGGAGGGCACGCTCGCGGAGGTTCACGATGAGCAACGAGCTCGCCCCGGTCTCGAACCGGCGCTGCTCGGCGACGAGCAGGGCCTCCGTGCCGACGATCACACGCCGCTGCCCATCGAGCTGCCCCTCGACCCCCCGGAGTTCGACCGCCGCACGATCGACCGCGAGCGCGACATCGCGCCGGATGCGATCCCGCTCCCAGCGGAGCTGCGCCGCGCGCGCCTCGGTGGAACGCAGCCGACCGAACTCCCGCCGCGCGAGGAGGGGGAGGCGGGTCGAGATCCCCGCCTTGTAGTCCTCGCCGCTCAGGTCGAGCGCCCCGAGCTCACGCCCCGCTCCCAACCCCGCGACCTCGACGTTCGCGGACGGGATCACCGAGACCAGCGCGAGCCGACGCTGCGCATCGGCCTGGAGCCAGCGCACCTGCGCCTGCTGCACCGCAGGATGCCGATCGATTGCGCCGGCGAGGGTGAGTCGCGAGACCGTGAGGGTCATCTCGGCGGGGGCACTCATGGCAGGGAGGGCGATCGGCTCCCCCTGCGCGCCCCAGAGATAGCCCGTCACCACGAGGCGCGCCGCATCGTGCGCGGCCCGCGCATCGATCGCGAGGACCCGCCGCCGCTCCCACTCCGCGAGCGCCTCGACGCTGTCGATCGCGGCCCCCGCCCCCGCGATCACCCGCTTGCGTACCGCCTCGAGGCGGAAGGCCGCGAGCGCGACCCCCTCCTCCGCGATCCGGAGCCGCGCCTCCGCCTCCCACCAGCTCCCCCAATCGCGCGCCGCCCCCTGGAGCAACCGCGCGATCGCGAGGTCGCGATCGGCATCGGCGCCCTGATCGGCGAGCTCGGCCTGCCGGAGCGCGGTCCGACGCTCATCGGTGATGAGCCGCGGACCGATCGGGAGACTCACCCCAGCGGAGAAGAGCCCCTGCCCCGGCGTCTTCCGCTCCGGATTGATGATCTCCCCCGCCGCGAGCTCCCACCCCGCCTTGAAGTCGAGCCCCCACGGCGTCGGCACGGTGAGACGGGCGTCGAACTCATCGAAGTACCCGATGCCGTTGAAGCGCTTGAGGTCCCAGGTCGCGGAGACCGAGGGATCGAACCCGCCGCGCGCGACGCGCAGCTCCTGCGTGACCTGCCGCCGCTGCTCGAGCGCCTGCTGAGCCAACGGGTGCGTGGCACGCACGCGCGACAGGAAGGCCTCGAGCGAGAGGGAATCCGCCCCCTGCCCCACGACCGCCCTCGGGGCGATGAGTCCGGCGAGGAGGACAGCGATGGAAGCAACCCTCTGCACCGCGACCCCCCGCCGCATCAGACGACCGATCATGGCTTCTTGGCGCCGCCCGAGGCCAGATCCGCCGGCAACGCCGGCGGGAAGCCATTGAGCGTCCGCCAGATCTCGAAGCCGACGGTGACGTCGCGGAGCAGCGCCCATCCGCGCGCCCCCGATCCGATCCGCAACTCGTCCGGCCACGCCTCATCCTCGGGGTCGGCCTCGACCAGCACGCGATACGACCCGGTCGCGGAGGCCACCTCGTCGATCACCGCGACCCGACCACCAAAGGTCCCGACCGCGACACTCGGCCATCCACTGAACTGCACGGCGGGCCACCCATCGAACTCGATCCGTACCTTGTCACCGATGCGTAGCAGTGGGACATCACGCGCGCGGACCAGGAAGCCGACGGCGAGCTGCGCCTCGTCGGGCTGGATCGTCGCGACCGCCTCCCCCTCCTTCACGACCTCTCCGACGCCGGCGCGCAGCGCGCGCACCACGATCCCATCGCGCGGCGCCCGGACGACGAGGAGGTCGCGGCGCCCTTCGAGGTTGTCGCGACCGGACTGCAGCTTCGCCACCTCCGCCGCCCCCTCCGCCGCCTCCGCGAGCGTGCCGTCGCGGTCGGACTCGACCTTCGCGATCTTCTCCGCGTACTCCGCATCGACCCCGCGCCGCTCGGCCTGCGCGGTGTTGAGCGCCGCCGTCTGCTCGACCGCGAGCGCGGAGGCGCGCTGGGCGCGCTGCCGCGCCACCTCGAGCTCGAACTCCGACTGCAGACCGTCGCGCACGAGGGTGGCGGTCCGATTGAGCTGCACCGCGGCCAGCGAATCCTCGAGCCGTGCGGCCGCGAGCGTCGCGCGGAGCTGCGTGATCCGATTGTCGGCCTTCACCCGCGCCGCCACCCAGGCGCTATCGAGCGCACGCAACTGCCGCGTGAGGGCCGCCGCCTTGCTCCGCTTCGCCTCGACCGCGGCCTCCTTCTGGCGCACCTGCTCCCCCGCGCGCTCGAGCACCCGGGGATCGAGATAGGCGTCCTTGGCCTCGGTGAGGGCGACGATCGGATCCCCCGCCTTCACCACGGCGCCCTCCTGCACATACCAGCGCACGATGCGCCCCCCGACCGCGGCGACCGCCTGCTGCGGACGGGCCATCGGGTCGAGCGCGGTCACCTCCCCGTTCGCCTGGATGTTCTGCTGCCAGGGGAGGAAGGCGACGATGAGCAGGAAGAGTCCCATCCCGCCGAGCCACTGGGTCAGGCGACGGAAGGAGGGCTGCTTCGCCAACAGCTTGACGCTGTCGAGCTCTGCGCCGCCATCGTTCAGGAAATCGAGTTCGCTCGCCATCAGAGCACCCGCCGTTCATCAGTGGAGAGGAGCGCGGCCACCTGCGGAGCGCGCGCCGCCTCCGCCCAGGGGGCGTGGAGCTGGAGGCGTCCGTCATCGAGGACCAGCACCCGATCGCTCAGCGCCAGCAGGTCCTGCGAGTGCGCGACGATCACCAGGGTCCATGGGGCCGACCGGTCGGTGAGCGCCGCGATGAGCGCGCGGCGCGCGTCGGGTTCGACGGTCGCGAGGCATTCGTCGATCAGCAGGAGCCGCGGCCGCGACGCGATCGCGCGGGCGATGAGGAGCCGGGTGCGCAGCGTCGAGGGCAACCCGCGGCCACCCCCCGCGAGCGGGGTGCGCAAGCCGAGCGGGAGGCGCTGCACCTGATCGGCAGCACCGACGACGGTGAGGGCCGCGAGCACCTCCGTCGTGCCCACGGTCGGCCGGCCGAGGGTGATGTTCTCCTCGACCGTCCCCTCGAAGAGATCGGCGTCGTTGAGCAGGAGCCCGACCCGGTCGCGCACCGTCGCCGGGTCGAGGTCGCGCAGACTCAATCCATCGATCTGCACCGTCCCCTCATAGCCGGTGAGCAGTCCCGCGAACACCGCGAGGAGGGTCGATTCCCCCGACCCGTCGGCGCCGGTGACGGCGATCCGCTCCCCAGGTGCCACGGTGAAGGTGAGGTCGGCGAGGGCCGGCCGCTCGCTCCCCGGATATCGATAGGTGAGCCCATCGACCTGCAGGGCCACCCCGCCGCTCCGCGGCGGGATCGCCAATCCGACCGCCGGCTCCACCGCAAGGTCCGTGACCCCGCCGAGCTTGTACACCGAGGTCATCACGTCGTAGACCTCGGCGAGCGACCCGACGAGCTTCTCGATCCCCGCGAGCACCGTGACGATCACGAGCTCCGCCGCGACGAACTGTCCGAGGGTGATCTGCCGATCGATGACGAGCACGCTGCCCAGGACGAGGAGCGCGCCGGTGACGAGGGTCTTGAACCCGATCGCCGCCCAGGCCTGGGTGACGAGGACGCGGAAGTGCCGCTGACGGTAGCGGAGATAGCCCGCGACATGCCCATCCATCTTCTCGAGCGCCGGCGTCGCCCGACCCGCCGCCTTGAAGGTCGTCGCCGCGCGCGCCACCTCCTCGAGCCAGTGCACGGTCCGGTACTTGTACGCGCTCTCCAGGAGACTCGTCTCCAACCCGCGCGGCCCCGTGTAGCGCACGATCAGGGCGAGGGTGATCACCAGCCCGAGCCCGAAGAGGGTGAAGTACGGGTGGTAGAAGGTGAGGAGGAGGAGCCCGAAGATCACCTGCAACAGCGCCGTCGTGGTCCCGGTGAGGAGCTTGCCGAGGCTCTTCTGGATCGTGACGACCTCGAAGAACCGGTTCATCCGCTCGGGGAGATCCTCGCGCCACGCCTCCTCGGTCCGGATCCGCGGCACGCGAAGGGAGAACTCGAGGGCGATGCGGGCGAAGATGCGTTGTTGGATCCGCTCCACCGCCGCCAACTGCAGGACCTGGAGGGCGCCGGTGGCCAGCGTCCCCGCGACCACGAAGCCGATGAGGAGGACGACGGGCTGCAGGAAGAGCCCACCCGAGACGAGTCCGATGATCGCCTGGACGCCGAGCGGGAGGGTGAGACTGAGGAGACCGACGAGGGTCGCGTACCCGTAGACGAGCCCGATATTCCCCTTCTCGAGGAGCAGGAGCTGCCCGAGCCGCTCGAGCGGACCCGCCTTCTCCGCGGCGTCGGCTGACGCCTGCTGCACCCCGGCGACGGGAAAGAGCACGGCGACCACGCCGTCCGGGCCGGCGAGGCGCGTGAAGAGATCGGGGACCTCGATGCGTTCCGGTGCGGCGAACCCGTCGGCGTCGACGAAGCGGACGGTGAGCGTCCCCGCCCCGACATCGTCCACCATCGCGACCTGGGTCGCCCCCTGCGCATCATCCCCGATGACGAGAAGGGGAGCGGTCCCGCGCGCGAGCACACTCGCCCAATCCCCGCGCCCCGCCGACCGTCGGACGAAGGTGACCCCGGCGCGACGCCCCACCTCCACCACGGCCTCGGTGAGGGCGGCGGCCGGCGCCTCGGGGGGCGCCATCCGCCGGATGTCCTCACGCCACCCCTCAGGCGGCTCGTCCATGCGGAGCCGGCCGAGGATGTCGCGAGTCAGGCGTTCAGGAAGAGGTCGACGCATGGGCAAGAAAGGGGAGCGTTTCTGTCCAGAAAAACGTAACTCGTTGTCCTGCAAGGTCAAAGGCGGGTCGATTCCCGGTCAGATCACCGCGGGGGGATCAGCGCGCGAACCGCCGCCGGCATCGCCACGGCCTCGTCCGAGACCCCGTCGAACTCGATCGCCGAGATCGTCAGCAGGGTCTCGAACTGGGGATTGCGCTGGATGGTGCGGGTGGGGCGCTGCACCCCACCGAAGCGCTGGTATCCCTGGAAGACCGAGACGAGCTCCATCGGCCCCATCGGCCCGGTGACCGAGGCGGCGATCCCGGCGCTGAGCCCCGTCTCCGCGTCGAAGTACTCGGTGAGCACCTCCCCTGTGGGGCGGGTCATCCGCACCCGATAGGTCGGCCGTCCCTCGAAGGTGGTGCGATCGACGGTCTCCACCTTCTCGAACCGGGAGAGATCGTGCAGGTCGGCGAAGAAGTCGGCCTGATCCGCGATCAACTGCCCCTCGGCGCCGGTCACCAACGTGGGGCCCACCCCCGGCTGGATCGCCCAGGCATGCTCGCCATCGTACCCCGAGAGCAGCTCCCCCATGGGGCCGAGCTGCGCGCGGAAGAGGTAGCGATCGGGCTTCACCTTGAGGATCTCGAGCGGGGCCTCGAGCCCCATCGCCGTGACGGCGAGGGTCCCGCGCATCCGCATCGAGCGGTACCCCTCGAGCGCGGCGCGCCCACCGACGAGGGAATCGTGTCGGGCGGCGAGCGCCTCAGGGGTCGGGAGGGCCTCCTGCGCCAGGAGACCCCTGACCGGGACGAGGGCTGGGGCGAGGACCGCTGCTGCGATGAGGAGAGCCGCGCGGGAGGAACCGAGGAGGGACACGGGAAGCTCGAAATGGGAGAAGGGACGGGTGTCAGACCACCAGGCAGAGACGCTGCGAGAAATACGACGGTCACAGCGACTCGGTTCCCTCCCGCGATATCTTCGGACGATGCCCCCGCGTGACCCTGCCCCCGCCACCACCCCCGTCCGCCTCGACAAATGGCTCTGGGCCGCGCGGTTCTTCAAGACGCGCTCCCTCGCCACCGAGGGGGTGGAGGGGGGGAAGATCCAGGTGAATGGGGAGCGGGTGAAACCGTCCAAGGCGGTGAAGGTGGGGGATGAGGTCCGCGTGCGGATCGGCCCCTACGAGCACATCGTCGAGGTCACGGGGACGGCGGAGCGCCGCGGCCCGGCCGCCCTCGCCGCCACGCTCTATCAGGAGACGGAGGCCTCCCGCACGGCACGGGAGCGGCTGCACTGGCAGCTCACCGCCGCCGCCCCCGCCCTGGACCCCGAGAAGGGGCGCCCGACCAAGCGGGACCGCCGCGACCTGGAGCGCTTCCGGAACCGCTGAGGCGCCGATTACCGTTCGTCTCGGCAGACAGCACCATCGATTCCCGTCCCTCAGGCCATCCTCGGAGTGACCCGCATGTCCGGCAGCACCGCACCGCATAACCCGAACACCCTCGGCTGGGGCTTCGCCGCCGCGATCATCGTGCTCGCGATCGTCGCGAATGTCACTGCCTACTCGATCCACAAGGCGACCTACCAGAAGCCGGACAAGCCGGCGGCGGCGCAGGCCGCGCACTGAGGGTTCGCGCCGCAGGGCGCGAACCGTCGCGAACGCAGACAGGGGCGCCCATCCAGTGGATGGGCGCCCCTGTCGTCATCCCACGCGAGGCACGAACCGAGTGAGCGAGGGGTGGCTCAGGTCTTGTGGCGGAAGGTGATTCGGCCGCGGCTCAGGTCGTAGGGCGAGACCTCGACCGTCACCCGATCCCCCTGGAGCACCCGGATGCGAAAGCGCCGCATCTTGCCGGCCATCGTCGCGAGCACGTCGTGTCCGTTGGAGAGGAGCACACGGAAGGTCGCGCTGGGGAGCACTTCGGTGACGGTGCCTTCGAGTTCGATCGCCTCTTCTTTCGCCATGAGATCCGGTGGGGGGTGAAACCCGAAAGCTACGCCTGCGCCCCAGAGGATGGGAGGCCCCTCCCTGTCCTTTTCCCGCGGGGCCGCATAGCCTCCAGCCCGTGCCCACCCTCGAACTCCTCGCCGCCGCCCTCGGGATCGCCTGTGTCTGGTACAACGCCCGAGAGCGGATCGAGGGGTGGCCGCTCGCGATCGCGAGCGCGGCGCTCTACCTCGCCGTCTTCTGGGAGGCCCGCCTCTACGCCTACATGGGGCTCCAGGGGGTCTTCATCGTCCTCTCCGCCTACGGGTGGTACGAGTGGCTCCATGGCGGGGCCGACCATGGTCCGATCCAGATCACCCGCACCACGGGCCGACAGGGGATCACGCTGGCGGCGCTGGGGATCTCCGGCTCCGTCGGGCTCGCCCTGCTCCTCACCCGCACCACTGATGCCGCCATGCCGGTCGTCGATTCGATCGCCTCGGTGGCGAGCGTCCTCGCGCAGTGGATGATGACGCGGAAGCTCCTCGAACACTGGATGCTCTGGATCACCATCAATGTGGTGAGTATCGGGCTCTTCGTGTCGCAGGCCCTGTACCCGACGGCGGTGCAGTATGCCGTCCTCCTCGCGCTCGCGATCGCCGGGCATCGCCACTGGTCCCGCACATGGCAGCGACGCGACGCGTCGTCCTGATCGGCCCCGAATCCACGGGGAAGACGACGCTCGCGGCGGAGTTGGCGGCGGCCTTCGATGCGCCATGGACGCCGGAGTCCGCCCGTCTGATCGCGGAGTCGACCCCCGAGCCCCTCTCGGCGGCGACGATCGAACCGATCGCGCGGCGCTGCCTCGCGCTGGAGGACGAGGCCCTCGCCTCGCATCCCCCACTCCTCATCCGCGACACCGATCTCGTGAGCACGGTGGTCTACGCCCATCACTACTACCAGACCTGTCCCGCGTGGATCGACGCGGAGGCGCAGACGCGACTGGGCGATCTCTACCTGCTCTGCGCCCCCGATCTCCCGTGGACCGCCGACGGGATCCGCGACCGCCGCGACTCACGCGATTCGCTCTTCGCGGACTTTCAGCGTGAACTCACGCGGCGCGGGGCGCGGACGGTGGTGATCCGCGGCACCGGCGCCGCGCGGCGGGAGGCGGCGATCGCGGCGGTGAGGGCGATGCGAAAAGCGGAAGGCTGAAGGCTGGAGGCTGTTCGCCTCCAACCTCCAGCCTCCAACCTCCAACCTGCCGTTTAGAACGCCATCACCCCTTCGAGCATGAGGCCCTTGAAGTTGCCGCCACTGCGGATGTCACGGCGGCCGAACCCGTCATAGGTCTGATTCACATACTCGGCCTTGAGCAGGAGGGTCGGCGTCAGGAACCACCCACCGCCGATCTGCGTCCGCGAGACCTTCACATCGGAGTTGTCGAGCAGGGTGGCCCCAGCGCCGGTGACGCCGAGGTCGCCGGAGAAGGTGTTCCACCGCAGGGCGACGTAGGCATTCTCATCCGCCATGAAGCGATAGACGCCTTCAGCCATCAGCTGCGTGACCTTGCGATCCACGGTCTCGTTCGCGGCCTTCCCCTCGGCCGTCTCATAGATCCCGAAGAACTCGAGCCCACGATACTTGACGAACGGGTTCAGCTGGAACGAGGTGCTGTTGTCGCGCATCCCAGGGTTCACGCGCCCCGAGGTGAACTGCGCGGCCTCGGTCGCGGCCGTGTTCTCCAGGACCATGTAGTACCGCGACCCGGCCCGGTCCCCGCCATAGATGGAGTTGCTCGCCGCGCTCCGCTGGTCACGGAAGGAACCGGTCAGTCGGACGCGGAGCTCCTCGTTGAGCTGGCGGTCGATACCGACCTTGGCATAGAGCGCCGGCGCCCGGTCCTTGGGGACGTCCACGCGCCCGCGGATCTCCCCATTCGTCAGGGCGACCACGCCAAGGAGCCCATTCCGCTGCACGATCACCTCGGTGCCGATCTCGGTGTTGAAGGCATCCATGATCGCGTTGCCGACCAGCGGGTTGTACATCGCCTGGCCATTGTCCGAGCGGCGGAACTGCATGTCGCCATAGTTGACCTGGAAGTGCCCGATCTTGAGGGTCGTGTACTTCATCAGGGTGTTGAAGAGCGGCAGATCGATCGGGGACTCATCCACCTGGAGGAAGCCGTCCTTGACCCAGGTCTCGTTGTGGTGCCGCGACGAGAGGTAGGAGGTCAGCTGCAGGCGCATCCCCTTCGCCAGCTGCGCATGCATGTAGAGATTGGCGACAGCGTTGTTGAAGCCGCTCCCGATCTCCTTCAGCCGATTACGATCGACGAGGTTGGACGGCGCGGCCGTCGCGACCGAGTCGGCGTCATTCGAATGCGAGAGCCCCTGGAACTGTTGGGTGAACGCGGCCCCCCACTGGATCTTGAAGCCATCGTAGGCGGCGCCGGCGTTCTTGGAGGTCTCGAAGATGTTGATGCCGCGCTTGTCCTGCGGACGGAAGTACTGGATGATGACCGGCTGCGCATTGTCCGCATCCTTCGGCGTCGGCGACTGCGCACGCGCGGGGGCCGCGATCGCGAGGCCCGAGAGGGCGAGGAGGAGGGAACGTCGGGTGACACGCATAAAGGGAACCTCGGGGAAGGGACCGGACGACAGCCGGTCAGGGTTGGAGCTGCACATCGAACTGCACGGTGACGACGGGATCGACCTTGAGGGTGCCGAGCATCAGCGTCGGCGGCTGGACCTGCCACTCGGTCATGGTGAGTGGGTAGGACCCGACCATCCGGAGCCCCCCGCTCGGCGCCTCGGTGAACTGCGCCTTGAGCGTGATCGGCCTGGTGACCCCATTGATCTGCAGGGTCCCGTTGAGCGTCCCAGCCACCGTCCCCGCCCCCGCGAGCTCATAGCCGGAGAGGGTGAAGACGAGGGCCTTATGCTTGTCGGCGTTGAGCGCCTTCCGCATATGCCCATTCATGGTGCCGTTGGCACAGTCGAGCTTCTCGACCGGGAAGGTCAGGGTGACGGTCTTCACCGCCTTCTTCCCTTGCAGCACCGCGGCCACTGCGCCGGCGTCGGCATCGATCGCCGCATTGATCGTCGCCGCCTGGCACGACCAATCCTTGACCGTCGACTTCCCGTCGAAGGTGATGCGGCTCTCCGGCCGCAGGGTGAGGGGGGCGATGGCGGGGGTGAACGCCGCACCGATCGCCACTGCCAGCCCACCTAGGATGACACCTCGGACCTGCCGCATCGCCACGTCGCTCCTCGGTTACGGATCGCATCGGCGATGGGTGCGCGCCGATGTGCCCGAAGAGTCGCGCCAGCGGTGCGGCCGGGGCGTAGGGAGGAGCCGGAAGTTGCGTCAGGCGGTTTCGACCGATGCGCTCGGGGATTCCCCGACAGGCTCAGCAGTCGATCGCGCCAGGATACCTCGGGGGGTGCGCCCACCCCGTCAACACCAGGGTCGTGGTCCCGAGGCGCGGCATCCGACTCTCGATCCGCACCGGGACGTGACAGACGTCCTCATCGAGATGGATCCGCAGTCGACCGGTCCCCTTGTAGCGCTTGGGATCGCGGACGACCATCTCGACCACGCGCGTGCGGAAGATGCCAGCGGGGGTCGTGATCACCTCGCGGCCGCGGATCGTGATCAGGACGGGGTTCCGCGCGGGATCGAAGTGACGGTGCAGCGCGAAGGTCGTATCGCGATCGAGCGGGAGGGTGCGGAGGTGGTAGAGGAACGAGAGCTCGTCCAATGGGCGCTCGCTCCCCAGCGGACCACTCGTCTTGGCGTGCGTGTCCTCCCATCGATCGCTCTGGCGCTGGATGACGACGCGCTCCTCGCTCTCGGAGAGGGGGTGATCCTCGTGCTTCTCGAAGCGGAGGATCCCCCCGCTCGCCGGGTCGAACCAAGAGGAGGTGCGGTCTCAGCCCTTGATGGGACCCACCCCCGCCTGGAGTTCGAAGCGCATCCGCCAGGTCGAGACCCCCTCGATCGTCACCGGCCCTTCGATCCACATCCGCCCGTCGCCGACCTTTCCCATCGGGGCGACCCTCACATCGTAGCGCAACGCCTCCCCGGGACCGAAGGGGAGCCCCGAGGTCTGCGCCGCCATCGGGTCCCCGAGGAGCGAGGCGGCGATGAGGCAGACGACGAGGGAACGCACCCTACTGCACCGTGCTGATCAGGTCGAAGATGGGGAGATACATCGCCACCACCATCCCGCCGACGAGGATCCCGAGCCCGACGACCATCACCGGCTCGACGAGCGCGAGGAGCCCACTCACCGCCGTATCGACCTCGTCGTCGTAGAAGTCGGCGATCTTGCGGAGCATCTCGTCGAGCCCCCCGGTCTGTTCACCGACCGCGATCATGGAGATGACCATCGGTGGGAAGACCCGACTCCGGGCCAACGGGGCCGCGATGGTGTCGCCCCCGGCGATCGAGGTCCGCGACGCCAGGATCGCGTCGGCGACCACGCGATTCCCCGCGGTCTTCGCGGTGATCTCCAAGCCATCGAGGATGCTGACCCCCGAGCTGATGAGCGTGCCCAGCGTCCGCGTGAAGCGCGAGACCGCCGACTTCCGGAGGAGATCCCCGACGATGGGGGCAGCGAGGAGCATCCGATCGATCGCGCGTCGCCCCTTCGGCGTCGCGTACGCCCGACGCCCCGCGACGACGAGCGCGGCGATCCCCCCGAGCATCACCCACCAGAAGCCCTGCAGGAAGGCCGACAGGGCGATGACGAGACGGGTCGGCAGGGGGAGGGCGGCGCCCACCGAGGTGAACATCTCCTGGAAGGTGGGGATCACGAACACGAGGAGGATCGCCACCGCTCCGACGGCGATGCTGAGGATGACGGCGGGATAGAGCATCGCGCTCCGCACCTTCCGCAGGAGGGCGTCATTCTTCTCCAAGAAGGTCGCGAGGCGCAGGAGGATCGTGTCGAGGATACCCCCCGCCTCCCCCGCCGCCACCATGTTCACGTACAACTCAGCGAAGGCATTCGGGTGCTTGGCGAGGGCCTCGGCCACCGTGCGCCCCGACTCGACGTCGAAGACGACCTGACGGGTGACCGCCTGCAAGACCGGGTTCTCGGTCTGCTTGGCGAGGATGTCGAGCGCCTGGACGATCGGGAGTCCGGCGTTGATCATCGTCGAGAACTGCCGGGTGAAGATCACGATGTCGCGCATCGCGACCCGTCCCGTGGTCCGCTGCCTCGCGACCTCCTCGAGCGTCACCACCGCGAGCCGGAGCCGTCGCAACTGGGCGATGGCCTCGTCCCGCGTCGCGGCCTCAAGGGTCGCCGAGCGGCGCTCGCCCTGCGCGGTGCGCGCGGTGTAGGAGAAGGTCGGCATCGGGCGGGATCACCCCCCTCGCCCGATCAGGCGCTGGAACTCCGCCGGGTCCGGCGTCACCCGCAGCGCCGCCTCCGCCGTCACCAGGTCGGCCTGCACGAGCTGCGCGAGCGCGTCGTTCATCGTCTGCATCCCGAAGGTCCTCCCCGCCTGCATCATCGTCTGGATCTGATGGACCTTGTCGTCCCGGATCAGGGCGCGGACGGCGGGGGTGACGACCAGGATCTCGGTGGCGGCGACGCGCCCGCCCCCCCGCTTCCGCGGCAGGAGCGCCTGCGTCACGACCCCCTCCAGCACGGAGGCGAGCTGGGTACGCACCTGCGACTGCTGGTGGCTCGGGAAGACGTCGATGATCCGATGGATCGACTCCGCCGCCCCGTTGGTGTGCAGGGTCGCGAGGGCGAGATGCCCCGTCTCCGCGATCGTCAGGCCGGCGGCGATCGTCTCGTGATCGCGCATCTCCCCGATCAGCACCACATCGGGGTCCTCCCGCATCGCGGACTTCAGCGCACTCGCGAACGACCGCGTGTCCGCACCGATCTCGCGCTGGTTGACCAGACACCCCTGATTCCCATGGACGAACTCGATCGGGTCCTCGACCGTGAGGATATGTCCCTGCCGCTCGCGGTTGATCTTGTCGATCATCGCGGCCAGCGTCGTTGACTTCCCCGAGCCGGTGGGCCCCGTCACCAGGACGAGGCCGCGCGGCCGCTCCGCGAACCGGGCGATCACCGGCGGGAGCCCCAGCTGCTCGAAGGTCCGGATCACATGGGGGATCTGCCGGAGCACCATCGCGACGCACCCGCGCTGCCGAAAGCAGTTCACGCGGAAGCGCGCGAGCTGCGGGATCCCGAACGAGCAATCGAGCTCATCCTCCCGCTCGAATCGTTCCCGCTGGGGCCCCGTGAGGACGGAGAGGGCGAGCTGCGCGGTGTCCGTCGGCTGGAGGACCACGGTCCGCCGCGAGGGCCGGAGCGCCCCATCGATCCGGAGCTGCGGCGCGCTCCCCGCGGTGAGATGCAGATCCGACGCCCCCCGCTCGAGCATCTCCTCGAGGAGGGCGCGGAGGGTGAGCCCCGAAGGCGCCGACGCGTCGGTGGCGATCGGCGGGAGGGTCATGGCCGGTTCGGCGAGAGGGGGAGCGGGGGTCGCGGGCGCATCAGGCGCTGGTCTCGCGGACCACCTGCTCCAGCGTGGTGATCCCCTTCCACACCTTGAGCAGGCCATCCATCCGCAGGGTCAACATCCCGGTGGCGATGGCGGCATCGCGGAGCTCGGCCGCCGCCACCTGCTGGAGGATCCGCTTCCGCAGGTCGGCGGTCATCGCCATCACCTCGTAGACCCCCTGCCGTCCCTTGAGTCCCGAGCCACCACAGGCCTCGCACCCACGCCCCCGATAGTAGGGCATCTCCCGCACCGGGGTGTCGAGCGTGACCGAGGCCAGGCGATCCGCGACCTCCCGCGGCGCCCGCGCGACGAGGTCGCGGATCGCCCCCGCGGTGAAGTGGAGGTCCCGCAACGTGGCGGCCGCGCCGAGCCGCGCCCCCTCGAACTCGCTCGCGTCGGGGACGACGAGCGTCTTGCACCCCGAACAGATGCGACGCAGGAGCCGCTGCGCCACCACGAGGTTGAGCGCCGAGCTCACATTGAAGGGCTCGAGCCCCATGTCGAGGAGCCGCGTCACCGTCTCCGCCGCCGAGTTGGTGTGCAGCGTCGAGAGGACCAGGTGTCCCGTGAGCGCGGCCTTGATCGCGATCCCCCCGGTCTCGGGATCGCGGATCTCCCCCACCATGATGATGTTCGGGTCCTGGCGAAGGAACGCCCGAAGCGCCGCCGCGAAGGTCATCCCGATCTCGGCGCGGACCTGCACCTGGTTCACCCCATAGAGGTTGTACTCCACGGGGTCCTCGGCGCTCATGATGTTCGTGTCGACCGCGTTGACCTTGCTGAGGCAGCTGTAGAGCGTGGTCGTCTTCCCCGACCCCGTCGGCCCCGTGACGAGGACCATCCCATACGGGTTGGCGATGGCGTCCATCAGCGCCTGCTCCGCCTGCGGCTCGATCCCGAACCGCTCGAGCTCCAGCGTCAGGTTCCCCTTGTCGAGGATCCGGAGCACCACCTTCTCCCCGAAGAGGGTCGGGAGGGTGGCGACACGGAAGTCGATCACCTGCCGCCCCATCTTGAGCCGGATGCGGCCGTCCTGCGGGACACGCCGCTCTGCGATGTTGAGCGACGCCATGATCTTGAATCGGGAGATCAGCGCGGGCTGCCACTTCTTGGGGGGCTTCATGACCTCGACCAACGCCCCATCGATGCGATAGCGGACGCGGAGGTCGTGCTCGAAGCATTCGAAATGGATATCGGAGGCGCCGCGCTTCACCGCATCGAAGAGGAGCGCGTTGATCAGCTTCACGACGGGCGCATCATCGAGGGACGCCGCCGAGGCCGCCGCGGTCTCCTCCACCCCCGCGTCCATGACCTCGATGTCGGTCTCGACGTCGACCTCCTCGAGCGCCGTGAGGAGGGCCGACATCGGCGCCGCATCCGGCACGCCGTACTGCCGATCGACATGCCGCTTGAGGATGAGCTCCCCCGCGATCACGGGGAAGATGTCGCACCGGGTGATGAAGGTGAGATCCTCGATCACCCCGAGGTTCGTCGGCTCCACCATCGCCACCGTCAGCGTCCGCCCATCTCGCTTGAGGGGGAGCAGCCGATGGGTCCGGGCGAGCGCCGCGGGCACGAGCGGCACGAGCTTGGGGTCGGGCTCGAAGGTCGAGAGGTCGACCGCCGGCATCCCGTGCTGCCGCGCCACGGCACGGGCCAGGTCGTTCTCGGGGATCGCGCCGGTCTGCACGAGGGCGGCACCGAGCCGCGTCCCGTGCTCCCGCTGTTCCACGAGGGCCCGATCCAACTGCTCGCGGGTGATGCGCCCCTCGGCGAGGAGGAGGTCACCGATCGGAGCGAACGTCGTGGAGCCGGGAGCGGTCATGGATGGGGACTGGGATGAAAAGGGAACCTGCCGGGAATCCGGAGAGAGGTCAAGGAAGCGGGACTGCGATCCTCGTGGCGTCACCGTGGGATCATCGCAGGCGACGCGGGGCCCCGGAGAAGGTCACATGGGGGGCCAACCGCGCGGCGCTCTTCTCCCCGATCCCAGCGACCCGCGTCAACGCGGTCAACGACCCGAAGGCGCCGTGGCGCTCGCGGTCGAGCGCGATCCGCCGAGCGAGCGCGGGACCGATCCCGGGGAGGGTCACCAAGACCGACTCCGGCGCCGTATCGAGATCGATGCGCGCGGTCGAGGGACGATCCGTGGGACGAACGGCGGGAGGTCCTGCCGGATACGCGATGGGAGATGGCGCAGACGCGGCCGGCTTGGCGGGCCGAGGGCCCCGCCGGCCGCGGGTGGCGATCGCACTGTCGACGGCGGCGAGCTGACCGGCCAGCGCCTCGCGCGCGGTCGCCCGTGCGGCCGTCGGCACCTCCGCCGCACCGGACCGCACCACGCGCACCCCCGTCCCCAAGGAGAGGACGGCCGCGAGGAAGAGCAGCGCCTGACGTTCGGCGGGGGTGGGCATCCTCCACCCTACCCCACGCGGGCCCCACCCCCAGCATCGTCCCGCCGCGCCCGCTACCGCGGTGGTGCGGTGAGCTCTCGGATCAGGGCGACCGCGACATCCCCCACGATCTGCAGCGTCCGCTGCGACACCTTGTCTGGCGTATCAGCGACGGTGTGATGCCAGGGATAATCGAGGTCGATCACATCGATCACCCGCAGCCCCTTCGCGAGGAGCGGGACATGGTCATCGGTGATCCCGAAGACGGTGGCATTGGTGAAGACGGCGCCATACCCCAGACGCTGCGCGGTGGACCAGACGCGCTGCACGACCTCCGGCGCCCCGCGCACCGAGAAGGCCTCCTGCTTGAACACCGGCTCCTCGTCCCCGACCATGTCCCAGAGCACACCGAACACCGGCGCGTACCCCGGTTCGGGCAGTCGCTCGGCGAAGTACCGCGAGCCGATCAACACATCGGTGTCGGTCTCGAAGTCGCCGTAGTCCTCGCCGTCGACGAGGAGGAGGTCGACCCCGACCTCCGGGGCGCGACGCGCCAACGCCTCGGCGACCCCGAGGAGGATCGCGACCCCGGAGCCCCCATCATTCGCGCCGAGGACCGGTTCGCGGCGCTTGGCGGGATCGGGGTCACTGTCGGCGATGGGGCGGGAATCCCAATGCGCGAGGTAGAGCACCCGGCGCTCCGCTGAGGGGCGGAACCGCGCCAGGATGTTCCGCATCGGGAGGGGGCGCCCATCGGCGGTGGTATGGGTCCACCGCTGGACGAGGACGGTATCGGCCATCCGGCGCAGCTCGGCCTCCAACCAGTCGCCGGCCCGTGCGTGGGCCGGCGTCCCGGGGACGCGGGGGCCGAAGGCGACCTGGGCGCGGACCGCCTCGAGGGCGGCGGCGCCATCGAACTCGCTCGCGGTGCCTGCCCCCGGCGCCGCGCGCCCCGCCGCATCGGCGCGCTCCCCGCCACAGGCGGTCCCGAGGGAGAGGAGGGCGCCCCAACCGAGGACGATGAGGGATCGACGGATCTGGGCCACAGGGCGGACTCCTCGGGGTAATAGGGGGGCGGCTCCGACGCCGGGTGCCGGCACCTCACGCTTGCCCGGACACCTCGTTCCCTATGAATATAGAAGGTTGTCCCTGTCCTCCGTCCCGAGCCGCGCCCGAGTGCGAATCGTCACACGCTATGTGCTGAAGGAGCATCTCGGTCCCCTGGCCTTCGCGGTCTCGGCGCTGACCTCGCTCCTCCTGCTGAACTTCGTCGCCAAGCGCCTCGGCGACCTGGTGGGCAAGGGACTCCCGTGGACGGTCATCGCGGAGTTCCTCCTCCTCTCGATCCCCTTCACGTTGGCGATGACGCTCCCGATGGCGGTGCTCGTCGCCACGATGCACGCCTTCTCGCGCTTCGCCTCGGAGAACGAGATCACCGCCTTCAAGGCGAGCGGGGTGAGCATGCAGCGGCTGGTCATCCCCGTCATCGTCGCGTCGGTGGGGCTCACCCTCGCGATGGTGCTCTTCAACGACCAGGTGCTCCCCCGCGCGAACCATCGGCTGGCCACCCTCCAGGCGGACATCGCCCGGGTGAAGCCGACCCTCGCGCTCAACGAGCAGGTGATCAACGAGGTGGTCCCGCGGCAACTCTACCTGCGCGCGGCGCGGATCGCCTCGGGATCCAATCGGATGCAGGACGTCACGATCTACGATCTCGCCGATCCGGCGAACCGTCGCACGATCGTCGCCGACAGTGGCCATCTCGCCCTCTCGCCGAGCGGGGAGGACCTGGTCCTCACGCTCTATGATGGAAGTACCACGGCGATCGATCCCGCGCAGCGGGCACGACTCCAGCGCAGCTTCTTCCGCGAGGATGTGATCGCGGTGCGCGGGGTCTCGGCGCGCCTCGACCGCGGGAACGACCGTGGCATGTACAAGTCGGATCGCGAACTGAGCGTGTGCGAGCTCCAGATGCGCGTGGCCGACGCCTCGGTGCAGCGGGACAGCGCGTGGGCGCGCATCCGTCGGGCCGAGGGGGATTCCCTCGCCGCCCAGCGGGTCCCTGGGGTCCCGGGGGGCGTCGGCGCGCTCTATTGTGCCGCGTTCGCGCAGGTGCTGCGGTGGATCACCCCGGATCCGGCGCACGCCGCGCAGCCGCCGCGCGTGGCCCCTGAGGCCCCCGACGTGGCCCCCGATGCCGTGAGCGTCGCCAGCGCCGCCGACGCGGTCCTCATCGAAGGGATGCGGTTCGAACTCCAGGTCGCACAGCATACGATCGACCAGTACCGCGTGGAGATCGAGAAGAAGTTCGCGATCGCGGTGGCATGCACGGTGTTCGTGCTCCTCGGTGCCCCGATCGCCCTGCGGTTCCCGCGCGGCGGCGTGGGGCTCACGATCGGCGTGAGCCTCGGCGTCTTCGCGCTCTACTATATCGGCCTGCTCGGCGGCGAGGCGCTCGCCGATCGGGCGATCGTGAGCCCCGCGCTCGCGATGTGGGGGGCGGACCTCGCCCTCGGGCTCCTCGGGATCTGGCTCACCCTGCGACTCGGCTCCGAGGGGGCCACCTCGCGGGGGAGCGAGACCGCGGAACGCTGGCACCGGTGGAAGAAGCGGTGGGCCGCGAAGCGCCGGCCTACGGCCGCACGAGGGGGGGGCTGATGCGTCGCCGCCTCCGTCCGCTGGATCGCTACGTCCTCCACGAGTTCTGGCGCGTGCTCGTGGCCACCGCGCTCGGGTTCCCCCTCCTCGTGATCATCATCGATCTGAGCGAGAAGCTCGATTCGTATCTGGGGCGCGAGCTCCCACCGATGGACATCGCGCTCGCCTATCTCTTCGGGATCGCCGACACGATGTTCCTCGTCCTGCCGGCCGCGGTGCTCTTCGCGACCGTCTTCACGATCGGGAACTTCACCCGGCACAGCGAGATCACCGCGGCCAAGGCCTCGGGGATCAGCTTCCATCGGTTCATCGCCCCGATCGCCGTCGGGGCGGTCGGCGTGACGCTCTTCGGCCTCCTCCTCTCGGAGGTCGTCCCCCCGCTCAACGCCCGGCGACTCGAGCTGCTGCAGGAGAAGGCGTTCCGGAACGCCGACCAGCGCGCGAACTTCGCCTACGCCTCCGAGACGGGACGGGTGTATCGCATCAGTCAGGCCTCCGTCACGGGGGGGACGGTCGAGGGGATCGAGATCGAGCGCCGCGGCACGGGGCCGGACTATCCGAGCTATGTCATCGCCGCGGGGAAGGGCGAGTGGCAGGCGGCGGCGGGGTGGACCCTTCGCGATGGGGTCGTGCATCTCCTCCCCGACTCCCTCTCCAACCTCACCTTCCGGTTCGACTCGCTACGCGACGCCAGCTTCCGAGAGCCCCCGGCGAGCCTGATGGCGAACCCCAAGGCACCGGCGGAGATGGGGTACCGCGACCTCGGGCGCTTCATCGAGGCGATGGAGCGCTCCGGGACGAATGTGAACAAGCTGCGGGTGGAGCGGATGCTCAAGATCGCGATCCCCTTCACCTCGGTGATCATCATGTTGATCGGGGCCCCGCTCGCCACGAGCACCCAGCGCGGGGGGACGGCGTACGGGATCGGGATCAGTCTCGCGATCACGGTCGTTTTCCTCATGATGATCCAACTCACGCAGGCGATCGGTGCGGGGGGGCTCGTGCAGCCGGAGCTCGCCGCCTGGCTCCCTGGCGCGTTCTTCGGGGTGCTCGGGTCGTTCCTCCTCTATCGGGTGCGTACATGATCGCGCCATCTCGTCCAACCGAGACCTTCCCCGTCGTGCAGCGCAGCGGCCTCCGCTTCTTCCGGATGATGGGGCGCTCGGCGATCGCACTCATCGGCGGGATCGGGGCGCGGGTCCTCTTCGTGCGCGACATCCGCCGGGCCCTGCGCGAGGGCCCGACCTGGCGTGGGCAGGTGATCCACCAGATGCGGGAGATCGGGGTGAACTCCCTCCCGCTCACCTTGATGGTCGCCGCCTTCATCGGAGGGGTGATCGCGATCCAGATCCGCTATCAGCTCTTCCCGGGGATCCAGCTCTCGATCGTCGGACTCTCCACGCGGCAGATCGTGATCCTCGAGACCGGCCCACTCCTCACGGGGCTCGTGCTCGCGGGGCGCGTGGGGGCCAAGATGACGGCGGAGATCGCGACGATGCGCGTGACCGAGCAGATCGACGCGCTCGAGACCCTGTCGTTCGATCCGGTCGCATACCTCGTGGTCCCGCGCCTCATCGCCGCGACGATCATGCTCCCCTTGCTCACCGTCTTCGCCGACGTGGCCGGCGTGACCGCGGGGATGCTCTCCTCGGTCCTCGTGGCCGACGTCCCGCTGGCGCAGTTCCTCGAGGGGATGCGTCTCGGCTACGACCAGTTCCAGGTGACCTACAGCCTGATCAAGGCGACGCTCTTCGGGGTGGCGATCGCCTTCCTCTGCACCTTCGAGGGGTACATGACCTTTGGCGGCGCCGAGGGGGTGGGCAAGAGCACCGCTCGCGCCGTCGTCATCACCTCGATCGCGATCCTGATCCTGGACGCGACCACCGCCATCCTCCTCGCACCCTATCTTCAGGCATGAAGCGACGCGATGAAGTGCTCGTCGGACTCGTGGCCACCGCAGCGGTCGGATTCGCGGTGGTCGGTTCTCTGTACCTCGCCCGCGGGGGACTCCTCCCGGGCTACGAGGTCTACAGTGTGTACGACTGGGGGGCTGGCCTCCGGCAGGGGCAGCCGGTGATGCTCTCCGGGGTCTCCGTCGGGTACGTGGGAGACGTCGACATCCGCCGCGATGGGAAGCTCGTCGTCCAGATGCGGATCTACAACAAGTACAAGGTCCCACAGGGGACCACGTCGAAGGTCGCGCCCAACGGGGTCTTCGGCGACATGATGGTGACGTTGCACCCCTCCAAGGCGACGGACGACTATTTCGCGGCCGGCGACACGGTACCCGCGGGGCCGCCCTCGGTGGGGGTGGCCGACATCCTCGGCAAGGTCGACTCGATCAGCCGCGACGTGCAGCTGCTGACGACGACGTTGCGACGCACGCTGGTCGACGAGGCCGGACTCGAGGATCTCCGCCGGACGATCGGCTCGGCGCAGTCGTTGATCGCGGTATTGGAGAAGGTGGCGACGGAGCAGTCGCGCGAGCTCACGCAGACGCAGCGCTCCTTCCGGCGGCTTGCCGACGCCGTGGACTCGGCGCAGGTGGATTCCACCGTGCGCGTGGTGGGGGATGCGGCGGGACGCCTTGCCACCCTCACCACCGAGCTACAGGGCACCACCGCCCGACTCAACGGCGTGCTCCAGAAGATCGAGACCGGCGAGGGGTCGGCGTCCAAGCTCGTGAACGACCCCGGGCTCTACACCGATGTCCGTGCCCTGGTGCAGCGGCTCGATTCGCTGACCGCTGACTTCCAGAAGAACCCCAAGAAGTACATCAACGTGAAGGTGTTCTGATCGGTGGTGGTGGCGGCGCCCACGGCGCCGTCACCCCGTGCAGGGGGCGATCACCGCCCTGGACGATGCCAGACACGACGAAGCCCCGGGGCGCCTGCGCGCCCCGGGGCTTCGTCCATCTGCTGTGACGCGAACCTTAGTTGAAGGTGTAGCGCACACCCAGCTGCATCCGCCAGACATCGCCGATGCCGAAGTTCCGCTGGAAGGAGCGATCGATCAACGAGGTCCCGATCGTGCGCATCCGGAACTGCGGGACGCCTGAGGCGTTCACGCCGGCCGGCACGAGCGGCGAGGTGGAGGTGAAGCTCCAGCTCCGGCCCCAATCCGAGTTGAACATGTTGGTGAAGTTCAGGAGGTCCATACGCACCTGGAGCTTGTTCGGCTTGCCCATGACGCTCTGGACGATGTCCTGCGTGACGCTGACATCCATGCGGGTGGTCATCGGGGTGAAGACCGCGCCGCGCTCCGCGTACTGCCCGCGACGGTTGCGGAGGTAGCGATCCTGCTGGATGAACTTCTCGAAGGCCTCGATCTGCTGGGCGGCGGTGAACGGCGCCGAGCCGGTGATCGGGAGGAAGAGCATCTCGCTCGCGTCCTTCGGCACGTAGATGAGATCGTTGCCCGTGCCGCCATCGCCGTTCATATCGCCACCGTAGAGGTACGTCCCGTTCCCCTGGAAGCTGTTGAGGAAGAACGAGATCCCGGTCGGACCGATCGGGAGGAAGGTCTTGCTGTAGGCGGCCGTCAGGAAGTAGCGGTGACCCTGCGAGGCGCCGGAGAGACCGGTCCCCGGGGTGTTCGGGCCATTCACATGCGGGTTGCCGTTCCACGAGCCGAAGGCGATCGAGCCCGCGTCCACAGTGTTGCGGGACAGGCCATAGCTGTACGCCGCCTTGGCGAAGAAGCCGCTGGAGAACGCCTTCTCGAGCGAGGCCGAGAGGTTCCAGGCGCGACCCACGTTCTGGTTCTTGAGGACGACGGCGCTCGTCACCGAGCAGTTGATGCGCTGCTGGACGCCCGACGCCGGGCAGTCATCGATGAACCAGCGCGGACGCTGGTCGGGGCCGTTGAACTTGCCATCGGCCGGCGAGAGATTCGCGTTTACGTAGTAGATGCCGTTGATGTCCTGCGCGAGAAGCAGCTCGACGGTACCGGTGGTCCCGAAGGGGAGCTTCCGGTCGACGGCGAGGTTCGTGCGGAGGATCTGCGGGAACTTGAAGTTCTTGTCGGTGAGCGCGAGCTCATACGACGCCGCCGGTGCCCCGGTCACGGTGGTCGGCTTGTACTTGTCCGGGTCGGGGTGGAACGGACGGGTGTTCACGTTGTCGTACTGCTCGAAGCCCGTGAGCACGCCGTTGTTGCCGATCTGGTTGGAGATCCAGACGTAGGCCGGACGCCCGGTGAAGACCCCGGTGCCGCCGCGGATCTGGGTCGTGCCCTCACCCGCGACATCCCAATTGAAGCCGAAGCGCGGAGAGAAGAGGAGCGAGGGCTTCGGGAGCGCCTGGGTCTGGTACTGCTGCGACTGCCCGTTCTCGTCGCGGAAGAGCATGCTGTTGGCGAGCGGGTTCTCGAACCCGGTCTCCCCGAAGCGCGCCTGCTCCACGCGCAGGCCGAAGGTCGTCGTCAGGTTGCGGCTCGGCCGGTACTCGTTCTGCGCATACACGCCGGCGAAGAGCACCTCGAGCGGCTGGACCGGCTTCTCCATCCCCGGCTGGTTCGCGTAGCGAACCTGGAACCGGCGGAGGTTGACCGGCGAGGTGGTGCGGTTCGGATTGGCGAGGTAGTCGTTCGCATCCGTGTAGAAGTCGTTGAGCGAGTTGTACACATACACGCTCTGCGACCCCGGGAAGAAGACGTTCTCCGACTCGTACCGCTCGACGCTCACGCCGAAGGTCAGGTCGTTCTTGTCTCCGTAGATCGTGAAGTTGTTCTGGAACTGCTGGCTATTGTAGCGGAGCTCGTTGTTCGGCGTGAAGGGCTCGAAGCCGAACGAGGTGTAGACGGCGCTCTGATCGAGGATGTCGACGAGGGGGAAGGGCTTGCCGCCCGTCAACCCGCCGCGCACGTCACGGCTCTCATCGTTCTTGGTATAGCCGACGATCATGTTGTTCGACATGTTCGTCCCGATCACCGCGTTCCACTCACCAACCACCGACTCGATGTTCTCGAGGATCTGGTAGTTGGAGTTCTGGAAGTTCAGACCGAGGAGATTGGTCCGACGGGTCCCGAAGCCGAGCGACGACGAGTTGGAGAGGAGCACGTCGGTCTTGGAGTCCAGCTTGGTGTACCGGAGGCTGAACTTGTTCTTGTCGTTCATCGCGTAGTCGAGCTTCGCGGTGAGACGGAGCGACGGGGTCTCGTGGGAATAGCCCTCGTAGGGGCCCGTCGCGTAGCCGAAGTTGTTCGAGAGGAAGCTGCTGAGCGAATCGAGCGAGGTCGCGCGCACGCGCGTCACCTGCCCACCCTGGGTGCCCCCCGGCTGGAGCGCCTGGAAGGTCGTCCCCGGCTCGGTGATGCCATCGCTCTCGAACGAGGCGAAGAAGAAGAGCTTGTTCTTGATGAGCGGCCCGCCGATGCGCGCGCCCACCTGGCTGAAGTCGAAGGTGCCGGGGTTGAAGGCCCGCCCACCGATCTTCTTGCCCACCATGTCATTATCGCGCTGCAGGTAGTAGACCGAGCCCGAGAAGTCGTTGGTGCCCGACTTGGTCACGGTGTTCACCGCGGCGCCGACGAAGTTGCCCTGGCGGACGTCGTACGGGGCGATGCTCACCTGCACCGCCTCGATCGCGTCGAGCGAGATCGGGGCGACGCCCGTGCGGTCACCCGGCTGACCGCCGAGACCGAACGAGTTATTGAAGTAGGCGCCGTCCACCATGATGTTGTTCAGGCGGTTGTCGACGCCGGCGAACGACGAGCCGCTCGCCTGCGGGGTGAGGCGGGTGAAGTCGTCGATGCGACGCGAGATCGTGGGCAGCTGCTCGAGCGCCTGCTGCGGCACCGAGGTCGCGGCACCGGTACGCGTCGCACTGATCTCCGTCCCCGTCGAGGTCACGGTGACCGCGCTGAGCTGCGTCGCCAGCGCCCCGAGACGGAAGACGATGTCGGTCGAGACGCCGAGACCGACGCTCAGGCCGCTCCGCGACTGCCGCGCGAACCCGATCCGGGTCGCCTCGACGGTGTAGGGGCCGCCGACGCGCATGCCGGGGATGATGAACCCACCATCCGCACGGGTCGTCGACTGATAGATCGTGCCCGAGGGGGTGTGGGTCGCGGTGACGCGAGCGCCCTGGATCGGGGTCCCGGCGGAGTCGAGCACCGACCCACGCATGGAGCCGGTGGTGACCTGGGCCGAGACCTCGGCGGTCCAGACGGCCCCGACCAGGGCGAGCGCCCCGGCGATGGCCAGTGAACGGAGACGACGGAACATGACTGATCCTCTGTAGGGGTATCTACGGGGGTCCAACTCGCAGAAATTACTACAGCCGGACCCAGGAGTCCAACGGCAGGGGGTCGGGAAAGGTGCCCTGGGACCGAACCGTTACAGGGCCCCGGGGGTATTTGCCGGGGCCTGCCGGCCGACCGTCAGGTAATACAGGGGGACCCCAACCAGGCAGGCCCCGAGCACCCCGACCGTCTGCCACCGGCTCCCGGGATCGATCAGGGCGTTCCCCAGGAGGTAGAGGACGGCGACCATGAAGACGAGGGGGACCACCGGATACCCGGGGCACCGAAAGCTCGGCCGATACTCCGGGCGCCCCCGGAGCCGGAAGATCGAGGCGACCGCCAAGAAGTAGAACGGGAGGAAGGCGGTCACGAAGGCATCGGCCAGCTGTTCGAAGCTCCGCAGGAGGACGAAGATCGCCCCGAGGGTCGCCGTCAGGGCGATCGCCACATACGGGGTCCCGAACCGCGGGTGCACCGCCCCGACCCCCCGGAAGAGGAGCCCATCCTCCGCCATCGCGAAGAAGATCCGCGGGCTCGTGAAGAGGACCGTGTTCAGCGTCCCGAAGGTCGAGATCATGACCGTCACGGAGACGAAGGCCACCCCTAGGGGACCGATGACGCGTTGGGCCACGTCGGCGGCTACGAGCTTGGAGACCCGGATCTCCTCGATCGGCATCACCGCGAGGTAGGCGAGATTCGCCAGCAGATAGATGGCGATGATCAGGAGGGTCCCCCCGATCAGGGCGCGCGGGAGATTCCGCTGCGGATCGCGGACCTCCCCGCCGTTGTAGACGATGTCGGCCCACCCATCGAAGGCCCAGAGGGTGCTCACGAGCGCGAGCCCGAAGGCGGGGATGGTGAAGGAGCCCGGGGGGATCGCCGGGGTGTAGAATCCCCCGCCGGTCTGCGGTAACCCGACCGCGAAGGCGACGATGACGATGAAGAGGAGCCCGCCGTACTTCGCGAGGACGGTGAGGTTGGTGAAGGCGGCCCCCACCTTCACCCCGACGATGTTGAAGGTCCCGGTGAGGAGGATCGCGCCGGCAGCGATGAACCGCACGGTCATGGCCTCCTCCGGCGAGGCCTCGGCCCCCTTGGAGACGCGCCAGAAGTACTCGGCGAAGGTGATGGAGATCGCGCCGAGCGAGGCGGCGCGGATCATCGCGAGCTGGCCCCACCCGAAGACAAAGGCGGTCATCCGCCCCCACCCCTGCCGCAGGAACACATAGATGCCCCCCGTCTGCGGGAGGGCGCTCGCGACCTCGGCGAGGGTGAGCGCCCCACAGAGGGCGAAGATCCCGCCAGCGACCCACGACATGAGCATCGGGACCGGGCCGGGGAGCTTGTCGGCGATGCCGGCGGGGGAGCGGAAGATCCCGGAGCCGACGGTGGAACCGATGACGACGGCGATGGCGCTCCAGAGGCCGATGCGGCGCTCGAGGCCGGAGGTGGGGGTCGCGGACATCTGCCGAAGCTACGCCGGAGGACTCCCGTCAGCGAGGGGCAGTCGGCGATCATTCCTCGTCATGCCCTCCTCCCTGATCGCCGTCGTCTTCTGGGTCGCCGTGGCGGCCGTCTGCCTCGCGCAGGTGATGATCCTCCGCTCCACGCGGCGCGTGCTCCGCGCCGCCGCCCCGGCGCGTCCGGCGCTGGAGTGGGCGTTCGCGCTCGTCCCCGCCCTCGTGCTCGTGGTCGTGTTGGTCGCGAGTTGGCGCGCCGCGGTGCGCCCCCCCGTCCTCGAGTTCTCGGTGCCGGCCGCGCCCGGGGAGATCCGCTCATGACCCCGAGCGCCGCCCCCACGGCCGACGCCCAGTCGGGCCCGCGGAGCCTCTGGAGCGACCTCATCTCGCTCACCAAGCCGCGGATCATCTCCCTCCTGCTCGTGACGACGGTCGCCCCGATGTTCGTCGCGGGGCGTCCCTCGCTGGCCACCGTCCTCTGGGTGACCCTCGGGGGGTACCTGATGGCCGGAGGGGCGAACGCGGTCAACATGTATCTCGACCAGGACATCGATGACGTGATGACCCGCACCAAGCTGCGCCCGATCCCGAGCGGACGGATGCAGGCACGGGCGGTGATCGCCTTCGGTGTGGGGATCGCGACGGCGGCGACCTGGATGCTCGCGACCTTCGTGAACGTGCTGACGGCCGCCCTCGCCCTCGGCGGGTTCTACTTCTACGTCTTCATCTATACGCGCTGGCTCAAGCGGAGCTCGCCGCAGAACATCGTGATCGGCGGGGCGGCGGGGGCCTTCCCCCCGCTCGTGGGGTGGGCGGCGGTGACCGGGTCACTCGACCTCACCGCGCTCTTCCTCTTCCTCATCGTCTTCTATTGGACGCCGCCGCACTTCTGGGCGCTCGCCCTGAACAAACAGCGCGACTACGGCCATGCGCGCGTCCCGATGGCCCCCCTCGTCTGGGGGGAGCGGGAGACGATCGAGCAGATGTGGTGGTACACGATCCTCCTCGTGGGGCTGACCGTGATCCCGGTGGCGTTCGGGGCCTTCGGGCTGGTCTATCTCGCCCTCGCCCTCCTCCTCGGCGGGCTCCTGCTCCGTGGCGTCTGGGAGGTCCGGACCGCGAGCGACTACGTGAAGCCCGCCTGGTGGGTCTACGGCTACTCCCTGCTCTACCTCGCGCTCCTCTTCGTCGCGATGGTGATCGATCACGCCCTGCCGATCGGGTAAGGCTCAGATCACGATCAGGTCGCGCTGGATCTCCCGGGGCGTGACCACGAGCGATCCCTCCGCCGTCAGATAGGCGTTCACCTCGGAGCGCATCCCGATCTCCCCGGTGAGGTAGATCCCCGGTTCGATGGAGAAGCCGACGCCGGGGAGCAGGCGCCGCGTCTCACGGGTCTCGAGGTTGTCGATGTTGGGCCCCATCCCATGGAGCCCACGCGCATCGATGGAGTGGCCGGTGCGGTGCGTGAAGGCGGGGCCGAACCCCCGCGCGGTGATCACCGCGCGCGCCGCGTCATCGGCCTCGGCACCGACCACCGGCGCCCCGCTCGCCAACCGCTCGCGGAGCACCGCGATCGCGGCATCGCGCGCGTCGCGCACCGCCCCCCAGACCTCGAGGGCGCGCGCCGAGGGCGCACCGATGTGCGCCATCCAGGTCTGATCGGCCCACATCGCGCCAGGCTCGGTGCTCGTCGCGAAGAGATCGATCAGCACCACATCCCCCTCGCGGAATGCGCGCGGATGCTCGGCGGAAGGCTCGTAGTGCGGGTTGGCCGCGTGCTCGGTGGCGGCGACGATCGGGCCATGGTCGACCTCGAGCCCTTCGGCGGCGAAGCGCGCCCGGATCCACTCGGCGACCTCGTGCTCGTGCAGCGGGGTGGCGGTGCGCGCCGCCGCCCCGATCCGGTCGAAGGCCTCGAGCGCGATCCGACGCAACGTCTCGGCATTCCGCTCATGGGAGGCGACCTCCGCCGGCGACCAGAGCGCGAAGAAGCGCGTCACGAGCTCGGCGCTCGTCTCGACCGTCGCCCCGCTCGCGCGGACGAGATCGAGGATCCCGGCGGGGACGCGATCGACGACGGGGACGGCATCCCCGGGGGAGTACTCCATCGCGACGCGCCGGCCGCGCACGAGGCCGGCGAGGGCCGACTCCATCTCCCCCCAGGCGCTGTAGACCACCTTGGTCCACGACGTGGGCCAGTGCCTCCACGGCCCCTGTTCGATCGCATGCGTGATGGCGACCGGGGCGCCGTGCGCCGGGATCCAGGCGAAGAAGCGCCGCGTGGCCATCCCCTCGAAGCCGGTCAGAGCGGTGGCGACGGGGTTCAGCCCGCGGAAGTCATACAGGAGCCAACCGTCGAGGCCCGCGTCGACGAGCGCGGTCTGGAGCGCGGGGAGGGAAGCAGGGGTGAGCGTGGCCATGGGGACTCCGGGGGTCAGCGACGGACCTTGCTCCATTCGGCGCGCCACTCGCAGCTCCCTTCCTGCCGCGAGGCGCAGCGCACATGATCGACCATCCCGACCGCCCCGACGAACTGCCGCATGACCTCGCCGAGCAGCGATTCGTAGAAGGCGCAGCCGGCGGACTTCGGGGCGGTGTCGAGGGTCACCGACTGACGGACCTCGAGGATCACGGTGGCGCCGACGCGCCGGACGGTGCCGAGCGCGTAGCGCCCCGCGATGTGGCGCACATGGCCGAGGGCGAAGGGGCGCGCGAGGAAGGCGGGCATCGCGCGGATGATCCCGCGACTGAGGCCGAGGATGCGGCCGTAGGTCACGCGCGCGAGCTGCCGCCCCGCCTCGCGGAAGACCGCCTCGGCGTCGGGACGACGGCCGATGAGGCGCGCGATCCCGGCGGCCTCCTCGAAGGGGAGCCGCTGGCCCTTCCTGACCGCCTCGCGGTAGCGGATGATCTGCGCGCGGACCGTCTCGCTCAGCCCGAAGCGCTTCACCCGGAGCTCCTCGACGAACTCCGCCTCGAAGGCGTCATCGGGGAGATCGACGGTGCGGACGGCCTCGAGGAGGACGAGCGGGACGAGGGGATCGACGGTGGTGGACATGGCGGGACGAGAGGCGTTCCAGGACTGGCGGCAAGCTAACCGTGACGGGCACGGGACGCACGGCACGAAATCGGGGCGCCCGGCGTTACACCTGACGGAAGGTCCGGTCCGGATCGCAGCGGGCATCGCGTCCGCGGAGGTTCGGCGCCCGGTCTCCCCCCCTTCCGACAAGTGCACGTGACCCACTCCCCCCATGCTCCCGACGTGCCGTGTCGTGCCTTTCGTGCGGCGGTCGATGAGCAGCTCGACGGCTCGAGCGACGCCCTCGCGGCGGTGCGGGCCGCCCCCCATCTCTGCCGCTGCCCTCCCTGCCTCGCCTGGGTGGCCGCGCGCCACGCCTACCGCCGGGCGATGCAGCGACTGGGCGACGCGGTGGTCGCGCCGCTCGACCTCCGGGATCGCATCCGCGGGGTGCTCCAGCGGGCCGCCGAAGGCGACGCCCAACGCCCGAACGCCTGACGCCGTCCCTCATGTCCGCGCCCATCGATCCCACGCAGTTCCGCGCCGCCCTCTCCCGGTTCGCCTCCGGCATCACCGTCCTCACGATGCGGGATGCCGCGGGGACCGATCTCGGGATGACGGCGACCGCCTTCACCTCGCTCTCGCTCGACCCCCCGCTGATCCTGGTCTGCGTCGATGCGAAGGCGACGATGGCGACGCCGCTGACCGAGGGGGTCGCCTTCGCGGTGCATGTCCTGCGCGAAGACCAGGAGCATCTCTCACGACGCTTCGCCGCGACCACCGGGGATCGCTTCGCGGATCTGGCACTCGAGCGGTCCCCCGAGGGGACCCCGCTGCTCCCCGACACCCTGATGCGGATGGAGTGCACGGCGGTCGCGCGGCATCCGGGCGGGGACCATCAGATCGTCGTGGGACGACCCGAGCGCCTGACGGTCGCCCCGATCGGCGAACCCCTGCTCTACTTCCGCGGGCGCTACGGGCGTCTGGCGCAGACCCCCTGAGCCTGAGAACCTGGGCCGCGCTCAGGGGCCCTGGGAGAGATAGCGCGCCGCGTAGCGGTCGATGCTCTCGCGCGTGATCCGCATCGCCTCCTCGCTCTTCCCCCACCCGAGGATCTCGACGCGCTTCCCCTCGAGATCCTTGTAGATCGCGAAGAAGTGCTCGATCTCGCGCAGGGTGTGCCGCGGGAGGTCGGCGATGTCGAAGTACTCGCCATGGGCGGGATCATCGACGGGGACGGCAAGGATCTTGTCGTCGGGTTCCCCCTTGTCGAGCATCTTGAGCACCCCGACGGGGCGCACATCGATGAGGCACCCGGTGAAGGTCGGCTCCTTGATCATCACGAGCACGTCGAGCGGGTCGTTGTCCTCGTGGAGCGTGCGCGGGATGAGCCCGTAGTCGCCCGGGTAATGCACCGCGGAGTAGAGCACACGATCCAGACGGAAGAGTCCCGACTCCTTGTCGAGCTCGTACTTGTTCCGCGCGCCCTGCGGGATCTCGATGACCGCCGTGACGACCTCGGGGGCCGCCCGACCAGGTTCGAGATCGCGCCAGGGATGGATCATGCGCCGCCGTCCCGCTGACGCTCGCGACGCCGCGCGAGGGCCCGGGCCCGCACGACCAGCGAGATCGCGTAGCCCAGATAGAGCACCAGGGTCGCCGCGTAGGCGAGCCGATAGTAGAACGCGTTGTCTGGCATCAGCCCCCCACCACCGCGTCGTCGAGGGCGTCGCGTTCGACCGCGAGCGCGATGCGCGCCCGCACGAAGGCCACATACAGCAGCGTGAAGGCGAAGAAGGCGAGGAAGAAGGTCGTCACCATCACCGCCGGCATCGCCGGCCCCTCGGGCCGCGCCACCACGGGGAGGGGATGGAGCGTCCGGAAGAGATAGACGCTGAGATGGATGAAGGGGATCAACAACGCGCCGAGGATCCCGACGACCGCCGCATAGCGCGCCCGCTGCTCCCGCCCAGGAATCACCCCGCGGAGCACGAGATACCCCACGTAGATGAACCAGAGGAAGAGGGTGAGGGTCAGGCGCGCATCCCAGGTCCACCAGGTCCCCCAGACCGGCTTCCCCCAGAGGGGGCCGGTCACGAGCACCGCCGTGGTGAAGATCACCCCGACCTCCGCCGAGCTCTCGGCGAGTCGATCGAGTCGCTGGTCCTTGAGGAAGAGCCAGAAGGCGCCGGCGAGCGCGGTCACACCGAAGGCGAGGAAGGCGACCCAGGCGGCGGGGGCGTGCACATAGAGGATCTTCTGCGCGAAGCCCTGGGTGGCCTCGGGCGGGGTGAACCAGATCGCCCGTCCATAGGCGAGCGCGACGACCGCGAGCGCGAGGAGCGCGACGGGATCGAGGCGGCGCGCGGCCGAGGCGGAGGGGGAGAGGTCAGTCATCGAGGGTCGCGGGGAAGACGAGCATGCAGGCGTACGCGAAGACAAGATCGAATGCCAACAAGATACGCAACCAGGCGAACGATTCGGCGAGGGGGCGTCCCGCGAGGAGCTTCGCCGTGGCCTGCGCCGCCGGCATCACGATCGGGACGAAGAAGGGGAGGGCGAGGACCGGGAGGAGGAGCTCGGCGAGCCGCGTGTTCGCGGTGAGGCCGGCGAAGAGGGTCCCCACGGCGACGAGCCCGATCGCGGCGAGGAGCATCACCCCGATGAGCGCTGGCCAGGCCGCCCCGACCCCGACATCGTAGAAGAGGACCATCGCCGGGAGCGCGACGGCCTGCACCCCGAGGACGAAGGCGAGATTCGCGAGCGCCTTCCCGACGAAGATCGCCTGCCGCGGGACGGGGGCGATGAGCAGCGCATCCATCGCCCCATCCTGCGCCTCGACCCCGAAGGAGCGATGCAATCCGAGGAGCCCCGAGAAGGTGAAGGTCACCCAGAGGACGCCGGGGGCGAGATCCCCCGCCCCGACGGCGGTCGGATCCCAGGCGAAGTAGAAGATCACGATCGCGAGCAGCGAGAGGACGAGCGCCGAGAGGAAGGCGCTGCGCGTGCGGAACTCGATCGCGAGGTCCTTGCGCGCGATCAGCCAGGCGGCGGCGAGGAGTCCGGGGGCGCTCATGCGACGAGGGCCCGGTAGGTGCTCGCGTAGGTGGCGGGATCGAGCCCCGGGGCGGGCTCATGGCGCACGAGGCGCCCCCCCTGCATGATCGCGGCGTGCGTGGCGAGGGCGAGCCCCTCGTGCAGATGGTGCGTGACCACGACGATGGCGGCGCCGGCATCGCGCCGTTCGCGCAGGAGCGCGGTGAGGGCGGCGGCCCCCTGCTCGTCGAGCCCGGTGTAGGGCTCGTCAGCGAGGAGGACCTCGGGGCCGTGGACGATCGCCCGCGCGATCGCGACGCGCTGCTGGAGTCCGCGGGAGAGCTGCCGCACCGGGACATCGGCGCGGTCGGCGATGCGGAGCGCGCGCAGCGCATGATCGGTGGCCTGCGCGGGGTCCGCGAGGCCGTAGAGCCGAGCACTGAAGGCGACGTTCTCGCGTCCCGTGAGCGCCTCATAGAGCATCGAGCGATGGGAGATGAGCCCGATCCGCTGCCGCGCCTCGGGGGCGGGGAGACGCAGCCCGGCGACGCGGGCCTCCCCCGCCGATGGCGAGAGGAGCCCCGCCAGCAACCGCAACGTGGTGGTCTTCCCGGCGCCGTTCGGGCCGAAGAGCGCGAGGCACTCCCCGGCCTGCAGCGCACAGCGCACGCCATCGACGGCGCGCCGCCCTCCGAACGTCCGCACGAGGTCCTGGGCCTCGATGAGTGGCGTCATCTCGGGAAAGATACCCGCGCCCGCGCACCGACGCGCACCGACGCGCACCGACGCGCACCGACGCGCCTGGCCCGCAGGGGCCGCGTGACACGCGACGACCCTGCCGCCTGGCCCCGACGGTCCGTAGGATTTCCCCCATGACCGACATCGACGTCCTGCTCACCGAGACCCGGGTCTTCCCCCCCCCACCCGCCTTCCGTGACGCCGCCCTGGTGCGCGATCGCGCCCTGCACGATCGGGCCACGGCCGACGCCGAGGGGTACTGGGCCGAGCAGGCGCGCACCCTGTACTGGCAGCGCCCCTGGGAGCAGACGCTCGCGTGGACCCCGCCACACGCGCAGTGGTTCGTCGGCGGTCAACTCAACGTCGCGGAGAACTGTCTCGACCGACACATCGCCGCCGGCCTCGGCAACACGGCCGCGATCATTTGGGAGGGGGAGCCTGGCGACCAGCGGACCCTCACCTACTGGGAGCTCGCGCGCGAGGTCCGGTGCTTCGCGAACGTCTTGAGGCACCTCGGCGTGCGGAAGGGGGACCGCGTAGGGATCTATCTCCCACTGATCCCCGAGGCGGCGATCGCGATGCTCGCCTGCGCGCGGATCGGCGCCATCCACTCCGTCGTCTTCGGCGGCTTCTCGGCGGAGGCCCTGCGCGATCGGGTGAACGATGCGCAGGCGAAGGTCGTGATCACCGCCGACGGGGGGTATCGACGCGGCCAGATCGTCCCCCTCAAGCGGCACACCGACAAGGCGCTCGCCGAGTGCCCGAGCGTCGAGCACTGCCTCGTGATCCAGCGCCGGAGCGCGGGCCCGATCAGTGAGGCGCATGTCGAGATGCAGGAGGGGCGCGATCACTGGTATCACCGCCTCCGGCATCAGGTGACCGATGTGTGCCTCCCGGAGCCGATGGACGCGGAGGATGTGCTCTTCATCCTCTACACCTCGGGGACGACGGGGAAGCCGAAGGGGATCGTCCACACCACGGGGGGCTACCTCGTCGGCGCGGCCAGTTCGACCCGGATGGTCTTCGACCTCCGCCCCGGCGATGTCTATTGGTGCACCGCCGACGTGGGGTGGATCACGGGCCACACCTATCTCGTCTACGGGCCGCTCGCGAATGGTGCGACGATCCTGATGTACGAGGGGGCCCCCGATTGGCCCGAGCGGGATCGCTTCTGGGAGCTCTGTGCACGGCACGGCGTGACGATCCTCTACACCGCCCCGACCGCGATCCGCGCCTTCATGAAGTGGGGAGACGAGCACCCCACGAAGCACGACCTCTCGCGGCTGCGGCTCCTGGGCTCCGTCGGCGAACCGATCAATCCCGAGGCGTGGATCTGGTATCACGAGGTGATCGGGGGGGGACGCTGTCCGATCGTCGACACCTGGTGGCAGACGGAGACGGGGTCGATCGTGATCTCGCCGCTCCCGGGGCTCACCGCGACGAAGCCCGGGAGCGCGCAACAGCCGCTCCCGGGCTATAGCGCCGAGCTCCTCGATGCGAAGGGGGAGCGGATCGCGACCGGCGGCGGGCTCCTCGCGCTCACCCAGCCCTGGCCCTCGATGCTCCGGACCATCTGGGGAGACGATGCGCGCTACGTACAGACCTACTTCTCCCAGTGGCCCGGCCGTCCCGATCTCTACTTCCCGGGCGACGGGGCGAAGCGCGATGCCGACGGCGACTTCTGGATCCTCGGCCGCGTGGACGATGTGCTCAACGTCGCGGGCCACCGGATCGGGACGATGGAAGTGGAGTCGGCGCTGGTGGAACATCCGGCGGTCGCCGAGGCAGCGGTCGTCGGGAAGACGCACGAGATCAAGGGGCAGGCGATCTGTGCCTTCGTGACGTTGCGGGATGGGCACGCGGAGTCGATGTCGCTCCGTGACGACCTCCGTGCATTCGTGGTGCAGAAGATCGGGGCGCTCGCGCGGCCGGACGAACTCCACTTCACCGCCGACCTGCCGAAGACGCGGTCGGGGAAGATCATGCGGCGACTGCTCCGCGATACGGCGGAGGGGCGCCTCCTGGGCGACGTGACGACGCTGGCCGACCCGACGGTGATGGAGACCCTCAAGGCCCGCTACGCGGACCAGGAGGGGTGAACGTCAGGGATCAGGGACCAGGGATCAGGGGCGAGGGGCCACCGCCGAATCGATCCGGGCCTTCTCGGTCTCGACGTAGAGCCGCATCTGGTCGTAGGTGAGGCTCCCCGGGATCACCTTGTCGCCGATCTTGAACGACGGGGTCGACTGGATGCGGAGCCGCTCCGCCTCGCGCCGATTGGCCGCGATCTGTGGGAGCATCTCGCCGGAATCGAAGCAGGTGGTGAAGGCCTTGGTGTCGAGATCGAGCGATTCGGCGAGCTCGATCATGATCTTCCGCACCCGCTTGGGGTCGCGCGCCATCTGCGAGTTCCACCGCTCCTGCGAGGCGAAGAGCAGATCATGCATCACCCAGAACTGCCCCTGCGCGTTGGCGCAGTGTGCGGCGTTGTGGGCCGCGACCGCGTTGCGGTGGATGTCGAGCGGGAAGTCCATGAAGCGAAAGCGCATCTGGCCCGAGGCCACGAGCCGCGCCTTGATGTCGGGGGCGTGGAGGGTGGCGAAGTAGCCGCAGCCGGGGCACTCGAAGTCGGCGAACTCGATCACCTCGACCGGGGCGTCGGGGCTCCCGATGACGATCCCCCCCGGCGCGAGGGTCGCGGCCGCGGTGGGGTCGAGGGTGATGACCGGGGTCGGGCGCGAGGCGACGTAGCCGAGGATCACGACACCGACCACCGCCACCACGGCGAGGAGGGAACCGAAGGAGGTGCGCTTCGCCTGCTGCTTCTTCACCACGGGAGACTCCTGGACGGCGGCTGGAGGGGGAAAACGGGTCAGCGGATAATCTGTCATCCCGTGCGGGGGGCGGGGTAGGAGTTCGGGCCCGGTTCGGTTATCTTTCGAGAACGGGCCAGACGGTCCGTTCCTCCGACCCCATAACCGGACGAGATGAGCAGACAGCGTTCCCGTGGACCGGCAGCTCCGGCCACCCCCTCAGCATTCGATCAGGCCCGCGACGAGTTGTTCCAGCATGTGATCAGCTGCGGCGTGATCGGTTCCGAACCCGAGCATCAGAAGGAATGGTTCGACGAAACCATGAAGTACCTGGCCGAGCGGTACCACGAGCTCGGCAGTCGGCAGATCGCGGAGCTCCGCGTGTTGGGTGAGCGCTTCGCGGCGCCGACCAAGCGGCCGGAACCCGCGACCGCCTGATCCACCGATCGATGAAGCGTTTCGAGGCCCCGCGATCCCCTGGGATCGCGGGGCCTCGTCAGTTCCGTGGCGTCCCTCAGCGTCCGACGGGCCGGCGCTGGCGATAGACGAGGGTGAGGCGCGCCCCCCCACCGAGGGCGAGCTCTACCGCGGGGATCCTCCGGCGCGTCCCGAGCGGGCCCTCCATCCCCACCACCACGACGAGGTCGCCGCGGAGCGGATCCCCTGGCGCATGCCGGACCGCGAACCCGCCCCCACCGTAGAGCCCGCGCGGGAACTCGCCGAAGGGGTCGAAGAGGAATCGGGAGACCGCCTCGAGGCGCTGCACCCCCACGACCCCATCGCCGCGTCGCGCGAGCCCCGCCACGGCATGGACCCCGACCCGGGCGTAGTAGCCCGCGCGCGCATTGACGCCGAGGCCAGCGGCGAGCCCCACCGCCGGGGTCGGCGCCACCTCGATGCGGCGCTCCCACTGTGGCATGGCCGCGGCGGCGTTCGATGCGCCCCCCTGCGCGCGGAGCGTGGCGGGGACGAGGCTCAGCACGAGGCCCCCGATCACGACGAGCGAGCGACCCACGACGCCCCGCTCCAGCCACCGCCGCGTCATGCGGGGCGCCCGCGCACGATCCCCTCCACCCGTCGCGAGGGGTCGAACCAGTGCTGCGCCGCCCGCTGGATCCGCGCCGGGGTCACATGGGCCAGGTCGTGCGGATAGCGCGCGACCTCCTCGAGCGTACCATGCACCCAGGCCTCGGCGAGCGCGCCGAGCACCGCACTCCCTGAGGCCTGCCGGATCTGCCACGTGCCGATCGCGTAGCGGCGCGCGCGATCGAGCTCCTCTGCGGTGACGGGGTCGTCGGCGAAGCGTTGGAGTTCGCGCAGGAGCCCCTCGCGCGCCTCGGCCTCGCGATGCGGCGAGGTCGCGATGTACGCGGCGATGGCGCCCCCACGGAGCCGCGGCATGGGACGCGCAAGCACGGTGTAGGCGAGCGACCGCCTGTCACGCAGCTCCTCGAAGAGCCGCCCGCCGAGGCCACTGGCGATCCCCGCGAGGAGCTCGGCGTCGAAGCGGGACTCCTCGGTGCGGGTGGGACCCGGAAAGAGCATCGCGAGGGCGGTCTGCGCCCGATCGCGCTGTTCGAGACGCTCGGTGAAGGTGGCGGGCCAGACGGTGGGGGCGATGGTGGGCGCGGGCGCGGCGCGCAGCGCCGCGAATCGCCGTGCGAGGGTATCGGCGGCCTCCTGCGGATCGAGGTCCCCGACCACGACGAGGGCCGCTGCCGATTCGTTCACGCGCGCCGCATGCCAGGCGGCGACGCGCGCCGCGGTGGCGGCGCGGATCACCGGCTCGTCGCCGAGCGGGGAACGCCCATACGGATGCCCGGCCCACGCCGCCTCGCTCGCGAGGCGCAGCAGCTGGCGGACCATGTCGTCGCGCAGGGTCCCGAGCGAGGCGAGGGCGACCGCGCGCTCCGCTTCGAGCCCCTCCTCGGGATAGGTCGGCGTGAGGACGACATCGGCGAGGAGCTCTGCCGCTTCCGCGAAGGCGCGGGTCGAGACCCCCATCGTCCACTCGACGACCTCGTGCCCCACCCCGACCGCCGGCACGCCACCGAGCCGTTCGGCGTCCTCGGCGATCCGTGCGGCGGAGCGGCGCGCGGTCCCACGCAGCGCCGTGCGCGCCATGAGGGTGGTGAGCCCCGACTCGTCGGGGCCCTCCTCCACCGCCCCCCCGGGGATCACGACGCCGAGGTGGACCAGGGCGGCGCCGGGGCGACGCTGCACGAGGATCGGCACGTCGTGCGTGGTCCGGAAGCAGTGGATGGCGTCGACGACGCGCTCGAGCCGCGCCCCCGCCCCGACGATCGCGGGGGGGGGGAGCGGGGGGGCCATCGGCTCGATCGGTGCGGGGTGCGCGGCGTCGAGCATCGCGCGGACCGCAGCCGGGTCGGCCCCCAAGGGCGCGGTCCCGCGCGGACGGTAGGCGAGGACGGTGACCTGCGCGGGGTCGAGCCAGCGCTGCGCGACGGCGGTGAGCTGGGCGGCATCGACGCGGAGGAGGGCGTCGTGATGCGAGGCCCCCTGCCGCCAATCCCCGAGGAGCTCCCAGGCACCGAGGAAGTTGGCCTGGCCCTCGGGGGACTCGAAGCGTCGGAGTGCCTGCGCCTCGACGAGGGCGCGCGCACGATCGACCTCCGCCGCGGTGATCTCGCCGGCGCGGACGCGTCGTACCTGATCCCAGATCGCGCCCGCCGCCTCGCGCATCGTCTCAGGACGGGTGCCCGCATGGATGACGAAGACCCCGAGCTCGGTGGGGGTGTAGTCGTACGCGGTGATGCTCGACGCGAGCCGACGATCCCGCACCGCGCGCGCCAGGCGGGAGGCGCGCCCGACGCCGAGGACGGTGGCGAGGAGGTCGAGGGCGGGGGTGTCGGGGTGCTCGAGGGGCGGGGTGCGCCACCCGAAGAGGAGCTCGGTCTGCGCGATGTCCCCTTCCCACTCGCGGCAGCGGAAGCCGGCGGGGGCGCGCTCCTGTGGGCTCAGCGTGCGCCCGACGGAGGCATCGGGGAGCGACCCGTAGTGCTGCGCGACGAGGGCGAGCGCCTCGTCGGGATCGATGTCGCCGACGATCGCGAGGACGGTGTTGGACGGGCGGTAGAACCGGCGGTAGAAGGCCTGCAGCTGGTCGCGGGTGAGCGCGCGGAGCCCGTCCTCCCGCCCCATGCGCCAGCGGCGGATCCGATGCCGATCGTGCAGGACCTCGAAGAGGGTCTCCACCGCGAGGGCCGCCGGGGTGTCTGCCTTCCGCTTGGTCTCCTCGATGATGACCTCGAGCTCGCGCGCGAGCTCACCGGCATCGAGCACGCTGTTGGCGTAGGCATCGGCCTGGACGGCGAGGCCGGCGGCGAACCCCGTCGCGGGGAGGACCGCGTAATAGTGCGTGTGGTCGTAGATCGTGCCGGCATTCAGGTAGCCACCGGCGGCCTTCGTCTCGCGGGCGATCGCCCCCACCCCGCGCGTCGGGGTCCCCTTGAAGTACATGTGCTCGAGCACATGCGCGATCCCGACCACATCATCGGGTTCATCGAAGTACCCCGCCTTCACCCAGGTGACGATCGCGACGATGGGGGCGGTGCGATCCTGGCGGACGAGGACGCGGAGTCCGTTGCCGAGCCGAACGCGGCGGACGGAGGTCGGCGGGAGGATGCCGTCGAGCGCGCTCAGCGGAGGATGCGGAGGAGGCCGGCGTCGGCGCTGGCGCGGAGGAAGCTCTCCGCGTCGCGCGTGGGGATGAGGACCCCGGTGAGGGCGAAGCCGCGGCGGGCCTCCCCCTGCATGAACTCCTCGACGGAGCGATGGGCCCCGCCGATGGTGGCATCGCGCATCGCGGCGACGATCTCCTCCCAGCTCCCCTCGAACTGGCGGCCGTCGCGCGCGACGACCTCATGCCGCTCCGGGGCACGCTTGGCCTCGGCGGCCTCGGCGAGCATCGCCCCGAAGAGCTCCAGCTGCTGACGGGCCTCCTCCTCCGCGCGCTCCGAGGCCCGCGACTCGATCTCCGCGAGCATCTCGTCCAAGGGATCGGTCGACGGGGCGAGCTCGGCGAGCCGCTCCTCCCAGATCCGCAGCGAGGGATCCCCATCGGCGAGGCGGAGGTGCGACTTCTTGAGCTCCATCAGGCGCCAGATCCCGAGCTCATCCCAGTGATCCTCGGGCTTGGTGCGCTCGAACTGGAAGAGCGCCGCCTCGAACTCCTCGCGATCGTAGTGGAGGTTCGCGAGGTAGATGCGGGCCTCGGTGTGCTCGGGGTCCATCTGCAGCACCCGCTTCAGCGTCTCGATCGCCGCCGCATCCTCGCCGAGCCGGTGCTCTGCGTAGCCCACCATCGCGATCGCCTCGGCGTGGTCGGGGACCTGGCGGATGGCGATCTCGAAGAATTCCTTCGCCTCCGCGACGAGCCCATCGCGGAAGAGGGTGCGCCCCACCTGCAGCATCAGCTCGATGTCATCCGAATAGCCGAGCTCGAGGATGCGATTGAAGGCCTTGAGCGCCTGCGGGGTCTGGCCGAAGCGGAGGAGGGTCTCACCGAGGCCGGCGAGGGCATCCTCATGTTCCGGATCGAGGACGAGCGCCTCCTCGAATGCCTTCCGGGCCCAGGCGAACTCGTCGCGCGCGAGTCGGGCATAGCCCACGCCCACATGCAGCTCGACGGAGTTGGGATAGAGACCGAGGCCCTCCCGCAGGGTGGTGAGTGCCGCCTCGTAGTTCCCCTCGTTGTAGAGCTGGTGCGCGCGCTCGTCGTACTCTTCGGAGCTCAGGAAGGGCGTAGGCATCGGGGGAGGGGCCTCCGGCGCAGGGGTTGTCGAATCATACCCTCTGGGACCCGGATCGGGCGAGCGCCCCCGCGATCTCGGCGGCGAGCGCGGCATTGGCCTCGAGCAGGGCGAGATTCGCCACCAGCGAACGCCCCGCCGTCGCCCCTTCGACGGCGGCGAGGAGGAACGGGGTCACCGCCGCGCCACGGACGCCCGCGGCGCGCGCCTGGGCGAGTGCCTCGGTCACGGCACGATCGACGAGGTCGGCGTCGAGCGCCGCGTTCACCGGCGGGGGTTGAACGACGAGGATCGCGCTCCGGCGCCCGAGGGCGCGGGACGCGCGGAAGATCGCGGCGATCTCCGCAGGCGCATCGACGCGGAGCGGAACCCGAAGCCCGGTCTGCGCGGTGAAGAACCCCGGGAACTCGTCGGTGCGGTAGCCAAGGACGGTGACGCCGTAGCTGTCGAGCCGTTCGAGGGTGCCCGGGAGATCGAGGATCGATTTGGCGCCGGCACAGACGGTGATGACCGGGGCCGTCGCGAGTTCGAGGAGATCCGCCGATTCATCGTAGGCCGGTTCGCGATGGACCCCGCCGATCCCCCCGGTGGCGAAGACCTCGAGGCCGGCGGCGGCGGCGAGGGTGAGCGAGGCGGCGACGGTGGTCGCCCCATCGCGGCCCTGCACCATCGCGGGGGCGAGATCGCGCGAGGCGACCTTCGTGACGCCGTCACGCGCGAGGAAGCGCTCGAGATCGTCGCCCGCGAGCCCGATGGTCGGGACGCCGCGCACGACGGCGGTCACCGCGGGGACCGCCCCGCGCGCGACGATGGCGGCACGCATCCGCACATCGGCCTCACGATTGGCCGGGATCGGCAGGCCCTGCGCGAGGACCGAACTCTCGAGGGCGACGATCGGCTGCCCCGCCGCACGCGCGCGTGCGACCTCGGCGCCGAAGGTGATCGGACCCGTCTCGTGGGATCCGGTCGCCCCGCTCACGTGACCGTCGGGCGGGACCCCGCGAAGCGCTGCCACGCCCCCGTCGCGAGGATGTCGTCGATCTCGCCGATCACGCGCTCCACCTCATCATCGGTGGTGTAGAAGTGCGGCGCGATGCGGATCCCGGCGCCGGGCCGGAAGTCGATCACCACCTCGCGCGCCAGCAACGCCTGCGCGACCTCGGCGGCGTGCGGGACATCGACCGCCACCGTACCGCCGCGCGTCTCGGGATCACGCGGGGCACGCACCGTGTAGCCGCGCGCATCGGCCAACTCGATCAACCGCGCCGTCTGCCGCATGCTCTTGGCGCGGATGTTCGCCATCCCCGCCTCCGCGAGGATCCGCGGCCCCTCGCGATTCGCGTAGAGCGCGGGGACCACCGGCGTGCCACCAAGCCAGCGCTGGATCCCGTCGGCGTAGGTCATCGTGTCCTCGAAGCCGAAGGGGCGCGCATGCGCCTGCCAACCGGTGAGCGCGGGCGCGAATCGCTCGCTCGCACTGGGCGAGGCGTAGAGGAAGCATCCGCCAGGCCCACCGCAGCACCACTTGAGGACGCCGCCCGTGAGGAAGTCGGCCCCGATCGCGTGCACATCGACGGGGATCACCCCGACCGAGTGATAGGCATCGAACGAGACGACCGCCCCCATGGCGTGCGCGTGCGCGGTGAGCCGCTGCGCGTCGAGGATGTGGGCCGAGCGGAAGGCGACGTGCGAGACCGCGACGAGCGCGGTGCGCTCATCGATCGCGGCGTGGAGCGCGTCCTGGTCGAGGGTGATCCCGTCGGCGCTCGGGACGACGACGACCCGCGCGCCGAGCTTGGGGGCGAGGGCCTCGATGGCGTAGCGCACGCTCGGGAAGTCGAGCGCGGTCATGACGACGGTGTCCCGCCCGGAGCGGAAATCCATCGCGGAGAGGATCGCCGCCTGCGCGAGGGTCACCGTCGGGGCCATCGCCACCTCGTGCGGGGCGGCGCCGAGGAGGGGGGCGACGATGTCGCCCATGGTCAGCGGCGTCGTCCACCACTCCTTCGCCCAGGCCTGCACCCCCCATTCGTCCCAGAGCTCGGCGTAGCGCGCGAGCTGGGCGGGGACGGTCTTCGGCATCGCCCCCAACGAGTGGGAGACGAGGTAGGTGCGCCGCGCGAGGATCGGGAAGGTGTCGCGGAAGCGAAGGAGTGGGTCGGTCATGTCACCAATCTACCGGAGGCGGCACGCCGCTCCTCCCACCGGGTCAGCGCACGATAGGCGAGCGGGAGGACGAAGAGGGTCAGGAGGGTCGAGGTGACGAGCCCGCCGATGACGACGCTCGCCAGGGGGCGCTGGACCTCGGAGCCCGGGCTCTGCGAGAGCGCCATCGGGACGAAGCCGAGGCTCGCGACGAGGGCGGTCATGAGGACGGGACGGAGCCGGTCCATGGCCCCTTCGCGGACCGCGGTGTCGAGGTCGCGTCCTTCGTCCCGCAGATGATTGAGATGCTCGACCAACACGACGCCGTTGAGCACCGCGATCCCGAAGAGGGCGATGAAGCCGATGCTCGCCGAGAGATTGAGGTTGAGGTCGCGGAGCCAGAGCGCGCCCACGCCCCCGACCAGGGCGAAGGGGACGTTGAGGAGGACGAGCCCCGCCTGCGTGACGGAGTTGAAGGAGAGGAAGAGGAGGAGGTAGATGAGGAGGAGTGCCGCCGGGACGACGAGGACGAGGCGGCCGAGCGCGCGCTGCTGGTTCTCGTACTGTCCCCCCCACTCGAGGAAGACCCCGGTCGGCAGGGTCACCTGCGCGGCGACCTTCGCGCGGACCTCCTGCACGAAGCTGCCGAGGTCACGTCCGCGGACGTTCGCCATCACGAGGGTGCGCCGCTGCGCGTCCTCGTGCGCGATGAGTTCGGGGCCCATCACCGTGGTGAAGCGCGCGAGGGAGCCGAGGGGGACGAGCCCGCCGGTGGCGGTGCGCACCGTGATCCGCCGCAGCGCCTCGAGATCGGACCACTCGGTGGTCGCGAGCCGAACGGCGACCCCGATGCGCCGCGGTCCCTCCACGAGTTCGGTCGCGATCCGACGACCGGTCGCATGATCGAGCGCCGCCTCCACATCGGCGACGGAGAGCCCGACGCGCGCGAGGGCGGCGCGATCGATGTCGATCCGGTACTGCCCGCTCCCATCGGCGATCTCCACCGAGACATCGGCGGCCCCCTCGACGGTGGCGACGATCCCGCGGATCCGTTCGCCCAGCGCCTCATTCACCTCACGATCCGGCCCGACGACCTTGATCCCCAGATCGGTCCGGATCCCACTCTCGGCCTCGTCGAGTCGCATCGCGAGGGGCTGCGTGAACCCCATCTCGAGACCGGGGATATCGGCGAGCGCCGAGTCGAACACCGCGACGAGCCCTTCGCGATCCTCGGCGGAGACCCACGCGTCCTGGGGCTTGAGGATCACGTAGGTGTCGCCCTCGAAGAGCCCCATCGCCTCGGTGGCGAGGTCGGGGCGTCCTTCCTTGGTCACGACGGTGACGACCTCGGGGAACTGGAGGAGCCGACGCTCGACGGCGGCGGAGAGGCGAGTCGCCTCGTCGAGCGAGATACTGGGCAACCGCCGTGTGGTGATGAGGATGTTCCCCTCATCGAGCTTCGGCATGAACTCGGTCCCGATCCAGGCGAAGGAGCCGAGGGCGATGAGGAAGAGAAGGGTCGCGCTGCCCACCACGGGGCGGCTGTGCGCGAAGACCCAGTCGAGCCCACGGCCGTACGTGGCCTTCACCCGATCGAACACCGTGTTGGGCTTCTGTCGCGCATGACGGAGCAGGAGGTGCGAGACGGTCGGGACGTAGGTGAGCGCGAGGAGGAGCGATCCAAGCACCGCCGTGACGACGGTGAAGGCCATCGGCTTGAACATCCGGCCTTCCATCCCGTCGAGCGCGAAGATCGGGATATAGACCGCGACGATGATCGCGATCCCGAAGAGGATCGGCCGCCCCACCTCGACGGCGGCATCGAGGAAGAGCCGATCGCGGTCCCCTTCCCTGCCCTCCTCGAGGCGGCGGATGAAGTTCTCCACCATCACGACCGAGGCATCGACGATCAGCCCGAAGTCGAGTGCGCCGAGGCTCATGAGGTTCGCCGAGTACCCGAAGAGGTACATCCCGCCGAAGGCGATGAGCATCGAGAGGGGGATGACCGAGGCGACGATCAGCGAGGCGCGGACATTCCCTAGGAAGAGGAAGAGGATCGCGATGACGAGGAGTCCCCCCTCGATGAGGTTCTTCGCGATCGTCTTGGTCGTACGACCGACGAGTTCGGTCTGATCGTAGAAGGGGGTGATCCGCACATGGGCGGGGAGACCGGCACGCACCTCATCCAACCGCTCGCGGACCGCCTTGATGACGCGACGGGAGTCGGCCCCCTTGAGCTTGAGCACCATCCCCGTCACGACCTCGCCCTTCCCGTCCTGCGTGACGGCGCCGTAGCGCGGGAGGGCGCCTAGGGTGACCCGCGCGACGTCGCGCACGAGCACCGGGGCGCCACCCCGCTGCGCGATCACCATCCGCTCGATCTCGGCGAGCGATTCGGCGCGCCCCATCCCGCGCAGCGTGAACCGCTCCCCCGCCGTCTCGACGTACGCCCCGCCGAAGGTCCGATTGTTCGCCTCGAGGGCGAGGTGTACCTCATCGAGGGTGAGGTCGCGCACGGCGAGCTTGGAGGGATCGACCTCGACCTGCACCTGATCGATGAAGCCCCCCCACGAATTGACCTCGGAGACCCCCGGGACGGTCCGGAGCCGCGGACGGATCGTGTAGTCGTGCAGGGTCTTCAGCTGCGCGAGGGAGAGGGAATCACTGGTGACGGTGTACTGGAAGAGCTCCCCCATCGGGGTCGAGACGGGGCCAAGCCCCGGTTCGACCCCCGCGGGGAGTGCGCCCTTCGCATCGGCGAGGCGTTGCCCCACCAAGGTCCGTGCGAAGTAGACGTCGACCTTGTCGGGGAACGAGACCATGATGAGGGAGAGCCCCTGCTTGGAGACCGAGCGCACCCCCTCGGCCCCTTGCAACCCCATCAACGACGACTCGATCGGATAGGTGACGAGGCGCTCGACATCCTCCGGGGGCATCCCCGGGACCGAGGTGATCACCTCCACGCGCGTCCCGGTCAGATCGGGGAAGGCGTCGAAGGGGATATGGGTCAGCGAGTAGAGCCCCGCCGCGACGAGGGAGAGGACCCCCCCGATGACGAAGAAGCGCTGTCTGAGCGCGAAGGCGATCAGTTTGCGCATCAGTGGTCGCCGCCTTCCGGGCTCCGTCGCTTGAGGATCTCCGCCTTGCCGAGCGCCGCTCCGGTCGAGAGCACGGTATCCCCGATCCCGACCCCGCTCAGGATCTCCACCTGCTCCGAGGTGCGACGCCCCGCGCGCACGGGGCGCGCCTCGAGGAGGAGCCCGTCCCCCACGCGAGAGGCGCGGACGACGACGGTGTCGCCATCCATGATCTGGAGGGCAGCGGCGGGGATCGCGAGGGTGCGATCGCCACGCCCACCGAGGAGCTGCGCATCGCTCGTCATCTCGGCGCGGAGCAGCGACTGCCCTGCCCCGTCGATGGCGGCCCAGACCTGGATGCTCCGACTGAGCGAATCGACGACCGGCGCGATACGCTGCACGCGCGCGGTGAAGATGCGCTCGGGATAGGCGGGGACGCTGAGCTTGACCTCGACGCCTTGTGCCACGCTCGCCACCGCCTCCTCCGGGAGATGGAGGAGGACACCGAGGCGCCCCTCGCGGGTGATGGTGACGAGGGGCTGGCCGACGAGGACGACCTGGCCCGGCTGCGCGGTGCGCCCGGTGATGACGCCGTCGAAGGGGGCGCGGATCAGCGCCGCGTGCTCATCGACGCCGACCGGGGTGGCGGGGCCGATCAGGTGCTCGACGAGGGCCTGCGCCCGCTCGAGGGCGGCGTGGGCGCTCTCGCGGGCGGCGGTCGCGGCGACGCGAGCGGCACGCGCACGTTCGGCCTCGGCGGGGGAGATGGCGCGGGCGGCGAGGAGACGCTCCGCGCGACCCGCCGCGGCGGCGGCGACGGTGGCAGCGGAATCGGCGGAGGTGGCGGCGGCGCGCGCCGCGACGAGCCCCTCGCGCGCATCCATCACCTCATGCGAGTGGATCTCGGCGAGGATCTGTCCGGCCCTCACCCGATCGCCGGGGAAGACGCGCACCGCGAGGACGCGCCCTTCGACGATGCTCCCCATCGGCTGGGTGGCGGCGGGGTCGAGGGCGATGTGCGCGGGGACATGCCAGGCATCGCGCCACGGGGTCATCTCCACGACCGCGAGCCCGAACTGTGCGACGGCGACGGCCTCCGCGCTCATCAGGGCGGTGTCCGCGACCATCTCGGCGGTGGGTGCCGATTCCGACGCCCCATCACAGGCGAGGGTCAGCGCCCCGAGCACGGGGAGGAGGATCAAACGGCGCGGGGTCGACATCACGGCGTCTCCAGAGCGGACGCGCCGATGGCGCGTCGCAGGTCAAGGCGAGCGAGGGCCCGGTCGAGGGTACCACGGACCTGTGCGGTCCGGGCATCCGCGGCCGCGCGGAAGGCATCGACGAGTTCGACGAGGGAGGCGGCCCCTTCCTGATAGGCGGCCTGCGCGGCGGAGGCGACGAGATCGGCGCGGGCGACGAAGCGGCCGTCGAAGTCACGGGTACCGGCATCGATCGCGTGCGCCGCCTGGAGCGCCGCATGCACCTCGGTGGTGACGCGGAGCTCGGCAGCCCGACGCTCCGCCTCGGCGCGGAGCCATTCCCCGGCGGTGCGTTCGCGGTTCCCCGCGTTGGTGTTGAGCAGGGGCGCGGTGAGGGTCACGCCGAAGAGGCTGGTCTCGAATCCCGCGGTCCCCTTGTAGCCACCCACGAGGCTGACGTCGGGGAGCACGGCCCGCCGTTCAGCGCTTCGATGGCCCTCCGCGATCGCGACGGCGGCGCGGGCCATCGCGAGGTCGAGGCGGCTGGCCTGCGCGATGGCGAGGGCCGAGTCCACCTCGGGGAGCGGGGTCAGCGGCGCGATCGCCTCGGCCAGGGTGAGGCGCCGCGGGTCGGACTCGGCGATGAGCGCGGCGAGCTGGCCGCGGGTCTGCGCGGCGGCGGCCTGGGCCTGGGCGGCGGTGTGGCGCGTCCGCTGCGCCTCGAGGCGCATCCGGAGCGCCGTGGCCTCGGCGAGCTCGCCCTCTGCGGCGCGCACCGAGTCGAGCGCCGCCATGCGGTCGAGGAGCTCCGCCTGAGCCACCGCGATCCGGGCCTCGCTCGCAGTAGCCCACGCCATCCACCAGGCGCGGGCCGCGTCGAAGCCGGCGGCCCGCAATGTCTCCAAGGAGTCGGCGGTGGCCTGCGTGCGGGTCGCGGTGAGTGCGGACTGGAGGGCGAAGCGACGGCCGGTCAGCCCCACCGGGAGGGTGACCTGCGCGAAGTCATCGTAGGGGATCGGCGCGCCCTCGTTCTCGCGGCGGAGCTCGACGATCGGGTTCGGGCGCTGGGCGTCGGTGCGGGCGCGGCCGACGAGCTCGTTGCGACGACCGACCGCCATCTGCGCCGCGGGGCCGATGGTCGTGGCGCGGCGCACCGCATCGGCGAGGGAGGTGACCGCGGGCGCCTCCGTCTGCGCCTCCGCGGTCATCGTGACACCGACCAAGGCGAGGCTGAGCACGAGGGGGAGGCGCATCCGGAGCAATCTACGGTCCCCGGGGCCCTCACCCAACCATGACTTCCCTCACGGTGGGATCGAGATTCCCGTACCGCCGCCAGACGAACGGCGGCGCGTCGCATAAATTCCCCCCCATGTCCTCCCACAACTCCTTCTCGAGCCGCGACACCCTCTCCGTCGACGGCCGCTCCTACACCTACTATCGACTCGGCGCGCTGAGCACCCTCTCCGGGAACACCGTCGCGCGCCTCCCCTTCTCGCTCCGCGTCCTCCTGGAGAATCTCCTCCGGAACGAGGATGGCGGCTTCGTGAAGCGCGCCGACATCGAGGCGCTCGCCCGCTGGGACGTCACGACACCGGTCGACAAGGAGATCGCCTTCCGCACCGCGCGCGTCCTCCTGCAGGACTTCACCGGGGTCCCCTGCGTCGTGGACCTCGCCGCGATGCGCGATGCGATCGCGACGCTGGGGGGCGATCCGGCGCGGATCAACCCGCTCCAGCCGGTCGACCTCGTGATCGACCACTCGGTGCAGGTCGACGAGTACGGCACCGAGGCGGCGATGCTCCTCAACACGCAGCTCGAGTACGAGCGGAATGGTGAGCGCTATCAGTTCCTCCGGTGGGGGGGGACCGCGCTCCGCAACTTCCGCGTCGTCCCGCCGGGGACGGGGATCTGCCACCAGGTGAACCTCGAGTACCTCGCGCAGGTCGCGTTCGTCGGCGAGGAGGAGGGCACCCCGACGGTCTACTGCGACTCGCTCGTCGGCACCGACTCGCACACCACGATGATCAACGGCCTCGGCGTCTTGGGGTGGGGCGTCGGCGGGATCGAGGCCGAGGCGGCGATGCTCGGCCAGCCGGTCTCGATGCTGATCCCCGAGGTGGTGGGGTTCAAGCTCACCGGCAAGCTCCCGCTCGGCGCGACGGCCACCGACCTCGTGCTCACCTGCACCGAGATGCTCCGCAAGAAGAAGGTCGTCGGGAAGTTCGTCGAGTACTACGGCCCGGGGCTCGATGGCCTCGCCCTCGCCGATCGCGCGACGATCGCGAACATGGCGCCGGAGTACGGCGCGACGATGGGCTTCTTCCCCGTCGACGAGGAGACGCTCAAGTACCTCCGCCTCTCGGGGCGGAGCGAGCATCAGATCAAGCTCGTCGAGGCGTACACGAAGGCGCAGGGGCTCTTCCGCACCGCGGAGACCCCGGATCCCGTCTTCACCGACACCCTCGAGCTCGACCTCTCGACCGTCGTCCCCTCCCTCGCGGGGCCGAAGCGGCCGCAGGACCGGATCGCGCTCACGCAGATGAAGGCCACCTACGCTGACGCCTTCCAGGCGGAGAAGGAGCGCGTGGCGCAGGCCGCGGCGGCGAAGTCGGGCGGCACCGCGACCGCCGTGGACCTCACCCCGGCGGCGGTGAAGACCACGCATCGCGGGCGGGAGTTCGAGCTCAAGGACGGCGCGGTGGTGATCGCCGCGATCACGAGCTGCACCAATACCTCCAACCCGAGCGTGATGCTCGCGGCGGGGCTCCTCGCGCAGAAGGCGGTCGCAGCGGGGCTCTCCTCCAAGCCCTGGGTGAAGACCTCGCTCGCCCCGGGCTCGAAGGTCGTGCGCGACTACTTCGACAAGGCGGGCGTGCAACCCGCGCTCGACGCCCTCGGCTTCCAGATCGTCGGCTACGGGTGCACCACCTGCATCGGGAACTCGGGGCCGCTCCCCGAGACCATCTCCAAGGCGATCGATGACGGGAAGCTCACCGTCGCCGCCGTACTCTCAGGGAACCGCAACTTCGAAGGGCGCGTGAACCCGCAGACGCGCTTCAACTATCTCGCCTCCCCGCCGCTCGTGGTGGCGTACGCCCTCGCCGGCCGCGCCGACATCGACTTCGACCAGGAGCCGATCGGCGTCGGGGCGAAGGGCCCCGTCTTCCTGCGCGACATCTGGCCCACCACGCAGGAGGTGGAGGACACCGTGCTCCGCGCGGTGAAGCGCGAGCAGTTCGAGAAGGAGTACGCCGATGTCTTCGGCGGCGACGCCGAGTGGAAGGCGATCGAGGCCCCGACCGGCAATCGCTATCGCTGGGACGACGCCTCCACCTACGTGAAGCATCCCCCGTACTTCGAGGGGATGACGATGACCCCGACCGGGGTCCAGCCGATCGCGAACGCGCGCGTCCTCGGGATGTTCGCGGACTCGATCACCACCGACCACATCTCACCGGCGGGCTCGATCGCGGAGAAGTCGCCGGCCGGTCAGTGGCTCGCCTCGCTCGGTGTCGCGAAGAAGGACTTCAACTCGTATGGCGCGCGGCGCGGGAACCACGAGGTGATGATGCGCGGCACCTTCGCGAACATCCGCCTCAAGAACGAGCTCACCCCAGGGATGGAGGGGTGGTGGACGCGCACCGCCGAGGGCGCCGAGCCGACCTCGTTCTACGAGGCCTCGGTCGCCTATCAGCAGGCCGGCACCCCGCTCGTCATCATCGCCGGGAAGGAGTACGGCACCGGCTCCTCGCGTGACTGGGCGGCGAAGGGGACGATGCTCCTCGGCGTCCGCGCGGTGATCGCCGAGAGCTTCGAGCGGATCCATCGCTCGAACCTCGTGGGGATGGGGGTCCTCCCACTCGAGTTCGCCGCCGGGGAGACGCGGCAGTCGCTCGGCCTCACCGGGTTCGAGACGCTGATGATCGAGGGGCTCTCCGACACGATGGCGCCGCGTGCGACGCTGACCGTGAAGGCGGTGGGCGCCAAGGGGACGATCTCCTTCCAGGTGCGGAGCCGGATCGACACCCCGGAGGAGCTCAACTACTACCGGCACGGCGGGATCCTGCAGTACGTGCTGCGCCAGCTCGCCGGTGGGCGGTAGCGCGGTCCGGATCCTCACCAACCCCGCGGCCGGATCGGGCCGCGGTTCCCGGGCGATCGCCGGCATCCGTGCCGCGTTCGCCCGGTTCGGTTTCAGGGATGTGCGCGCGACCGCGTGCGCCGGGGATGAGGGGCGACAGGTGGCCGAGGCGATCGCCGACGGCGTCGAGACGCTCGTGGTGGTCGGCGGGGACGGGACCTTCTCCAACGTCGCCGGGCCGGTCGCGGCGGCTGGGGCCCCGCTCCGCTTGGCGCTGATCGCGGCGGGGACGGGGAACGACTTCGTGAAGAACCTCGGGCTCGCGCGTGGCGCTCCGGCGCAGCAGGCGCACCGCCTCGCCGAGGCCCTCGCGACGGGGACCGCCACGGAACGCCGCGTCGACATGGGACGGATCGGGGGGCACTGGTTCCTCAACGTCGCGGGGATCGGCTTCGACGTGGCGTGCAACACCTTCGCCGAGCGACTCCGTCCCCTCCCCGGCGCGCCCCGCTACCTCGTGGCGGCGCTGGCCGAGGCGGTGCGCTACCGCGCGGTCCCGCTCGCGCTCGATGGCGTCGCACTACGTCCGCACCTCCTCGCCGTCTTCTCCAACGGGGCGCACTTCGGCGGGGCCTTCCATGTCGCGCCCGGGGCCCGGATCGACGACGGGCGCCTCGACGCCGTCGCCTTCCTCGACGTCCCGCGGTGGCGGCGCCTCCCCCTCCTCCTCTCCGCCCTCCGCGGCGGGCACTTGGGGGACCCCGCCTGCACCCATCGGCGGGGGGCCACCTTCACCGTGCGGTGCGAGACGGCGCCCTGGATCGAGGTCGACGGGGAGCTCCGTCGCGCCCCGAGCGCCGAGGTCGAGGTGACGAGCGTCCCCGGCGCCCTGCGATTGGTCACCCCCTGATCATTGCGGCGACCGCCCGCTCCAGACACTCTTCACCCTATGACATCCTCCTTCATCCGACAGGCGGTCCGTGGTCTCGTCGCCCTCATCGCCCCCGGGGCGGTGGCGGCACAGGATGGCGGCCCCAAGGTGGGCGACTTCGCCCCCGACTTCACCCTCCCTGCGGCGACGCGGGACGGCCTCCGGCCCAAGCCGATCACCCTCAGCGGTCTGCGCGGGCAGACCGTCGTCCTCGCCTTCTTCCCGAAGGCGAGGACCGGTGGCTGAACGGCGCAAATGGAGGCGTACCGTGATCAGTACGCCACGCTCTTCAACAACGGTGACGGGGTGACGCTGCTCGCCATCAGCACCGACGAACTCTCCACCCTCCAGAGCTGGGCGGCGGAGAAGACGTTCCCACAGACCTTCGTCTCCGATACCGGGGGCATCCTGGGAGAGAAGTACGACGTGAAGTTCCCTGCCGTGAATTTCTATCGCCGCGTGGTGTTCGTGATCGGTCCCGATGGGCGGATCCGACACATCATGCGCCCCTTCCGTGAGCTCTCGGCGGACGCCTACACCGAGCTGGGCGCGGCCGTGAAGAAGGCGCGCGGCACGTGAGCACGAGCGTGCGCGCGCGGGCGCCCTTCACCGTCGCGGTGATCCAGGACGGGGTGGAGTCGACCGCCGAGGCGACCCTCGTCGCCACCGAGCGGCGGATCCGTGACGCGCACGCGAAGGGGGCGCAGGTCATCTGCCTGAAGGAGCTCTTCAACGCGCCGTACTTCTGCAAGACGCTCGATGCGAGTCGCTTCGATCTCGCCGAGGAGGTCACCGGTCCCACGGTGACGCGCCTCCAGGCGGTCGCGAAGGAGCTCGCGGTGGTGCTCGTGGTGCCGTTCTACGAGCGGCAGGCGCCCGGGGTCTATCGCAACAGCGCCGCAGTGATCGATGCCGATGGCGCGCTGCTCGGGCTCTATCGCAAGATGCACATCCCGCACGACCCGCTCTTCGAGGAGAAGTACTACTTCGCCCCCGGTGATGCCGGTGGCGCGGCGCAACCGAAGGGGGCGCGCGGGCCCGACGCCGAGGCGTCGGGGTTCATGGTCTGGAAGACGCGCTACGCGACGATCGGCGTCCTCATCTGTTGGGATCAGTGGTATCCCGAGGGGGCGCGGATCACCGCCCTCCTCGGCGCCGACCTCCTGATCTACCCGACCGCGATCGGGTGGCATCCGGCGGAGAAGGCCGAGTGGGGGGCGGCGCAGGTCGATGCCTGGCGCACCGCGCAGCGGGCGCATGCGATCGCCAACGGGGTCTTCGTCGCCGCGCCGAACCGCGCGGGGTTCGAGGCCGAGGCGGGGACTGACGGGCTCGAGTTCTTCGGGCATTCGTTCATCTGCGATCCCTACGGGCGGTACATGGCGCAGGCGGAGACCGGGGAGACGACGCTGATCGCGACCTGCGACCCGAGCTTGATCGAGTACACTCGGCGGAACTGGCCCTTCCTGCGGGATCGGCGGATCGACGCCTACGGCCCGATCCTGAATCGCTGGCTCGGATCGTGAGCCGGACGAGCGCCCGCCCGCCGGTCGGCCCCACCGGGGTGCGCTGGCCGGCGGAGTGGGAGCGGCACGATGCCACCTGGATCTCCTGGCCCCATCATGAGCCCGATTGGCCGGGGAAGTTCGGGCCGATCCCCTGGGTCTACGCCGAGATCGCACGGGCCCTCGCCGAGCATGAGCGCGTGCACATCCTGGTCCATGACGAGGCGACTGAGGAGCAGGCGTGGCATTGCCTCCGCATGCACGAGGTGCGCGAGTCGCGCGTGCATCTGCATCTCTGTCCGTCGGATCGCGTCTGGCTCCGTGACTCGGCGCCCACCGGGGTGGTGCTCGCCGATGGCTCGGTGCGCTGGGCCAACTGGGGATTCAACGCCTGGGCCAAGTACGAGAACTTCGCGCGCGACGCGCGGATCGGATCGTTCATCGCCGACCACACCGGGCTCGCGCGCACCGAACCGCAGCGCCATGACGGGCGCGGGCGCCTGATCCTCGAGGGGGGTGGGATCGAGACCGACGGGCATGGCACGATGCTCGTCACCGAGGAGTGGCTCCTCACCGAGGTGCAGGTGCGGAACCCCGGCTTCACGCGCGAGGACTACGAGCGGGCCTTCGCCACCGAACTCGGGATCACGAAGACCATCTGGTTGGGCGAGGGGTGCGTCGGGGATGACACGCATGGGCATGTCGACGACATCGCCCGCTTCGTGGCGCCGGGGGTCGTGGTCCTCGCCCATGAGGAGGACCCCGCGGATGAGAACCATGCGCGGTCGCTCGACAACCTCCACCGGCTCCAGCGGGCCACCGATGCGCGGGGCGAAGCGCTCCGGGTGATCACCCTCCCCTACCCGCGCGCGGTGATCATGGACGGGACGCGCCTCCCCGCCAGCTACGCGAACTTCTACATCGCCAACGGGGTGGTGATCGTCCCGACCTTCAACGACCCCAACGACCGGGTCGCGCTCAACACCCTCGCCGAGTGCTTCCCGGAGCGGGAGATCGTGGGGATCCACGCGGTGGATCTCGTCTGGGGGCTCGGGACGTTGCACTGTCTGACGCAGCAGCAGCCGGCGCCGACCACCCGGTAGACCGACCGGCGATCGCGCCCGCGATCGCCGCCCACCTAAGATTTCCGAGATGCCGCTCGCGACCCTGTCCCCCGTCCCGGCGGGGACCCCCGCCGTCCTCCTCCTGAGCGGGGGACTCGACTCCACCACCGTCCTCGCCCTCGCGACCAAGGCCGGCTACGCGGTGAACGCGCTCACCTTCCGCTACGGGCAGCGGCACGGGATCGAGATCGACCGGGCCCGGCGGATCGCCGAGCGCTACCAGGTGGCGCGGCATGTGGTGGTCGACATCGACCTGCGGCTCTTCGGTGGGTCAGCGCTCACCGCCGACCTCGCGGTCCCCAAGGATCGGGATGCGGCCACGATGCATGAGGGGATCCCGATCACCTATGTGCCGGCACGGAACACGATCTTCCTCTCCTTCGCGCTCGCCTGGGCCGAGGTGCTGGGGGCGACCGATCTGCTGATCGGGGTGAATGCCCTCGACTACAGCGGCTACCCCGACTGCCGACCGGCGTACATCGCCGCCTACGAGCAGATGGCGAACCTCGCGACCAAGGCGGGGGTGGAGGGGACGAGCCGGACGCGGATCCTCACCCCACTGATCGACTGCTCCAAGGCCGAGATCATCCGCACCGGGTTCGCGCTCGGGGTGGACTACGACGAGACGATCAGCTGTTACGACCCCGAGGGGGACGGGACCCCCTGCGGGCGATGCGATGCGTGCGCCCTCCGGGCGAAGGGGTTCGCCGAGGCGTTGGGGCGGCCCGCGTGACGTATACCGTCAAGGAGATCTTCTATACCCTGCAGGGGGAGGGGATCCAGGCGGGGCGACCGGCGGTCTTCTGCCGCTTCTCGGGGTGCAACCTCTGGACGGGGCGCGAGGCCGATCGGGGGACGGCGACCTGCCGGTTCTGTGACACCGATTTCGTGGGGGTGGGGCCGGACGGGGGGAAGTTCGCGACGGCGGAGGCGTTGGCCGAGGCGGTCGCGGCGCGGTGGCCGGCTGACCCCGAGGGGAACAGGGGGAAGCGGCTCGTGGTCTGCACCGGGGGGGAGCCCCTCCTTCAATTGGATGCGGCGGCAGTCGCCGCCCTCCAGGCCCGAGGGTTCGAGGTCGCCGTGGAGACGAACGGGACCCAGCCGGTGCCGGCGGGGATCGACTGGGTCTGCGTGAGCCCCAAGGCCGACGCCCCCCTCGTGGCGACCACCGGGGATGAGCTGAAGCTCGTCTTCCCCCAGGCGGAGGCGATGCCGGAGCGGTTCGAGGGGCTCGGGTTCCGCCACTTCCTATTACAGCCGATGGACGGCCCCGACCTGGCCGCGAACACCGCGGCGGCGGTGGCGTACTGCTTGGCGCATCCGAAGTGGCGGCTCTCCCTGCAGGGGCACAAGGTGGCAGGGATCAGGTGAGAGGGGTCAGGGGACAGGAGCCCTGGTACCTGGCCCCTGATACCTGGTCCCTGGTCCCTGATCCCTGGTCCCTGGTCCCTGTTACCGCCCTTTGGCCCACTCGTCAGGGTTCGGCTGACATCCTGTAGTATTGACGCCGACTCTCCGGCGTGGGATGTTAACTCGCGGTCCCCGGGCCTCCCGGGGGCCTTCATCACGTTCACCGAGGTCTTTCCCGTATGCGAATTCGTCTCCTCAGCTCGGCGCTCGCCCTGCTCGGACTCGTCACGGCGGTCGGCACCGCCCAGGCGCAGACCGGTACCGTGGCCGGCCGGGTCACCCAGGAAGGGGGCACGACCCCCATCCCGGGCGCGCAGGTCCAGATCGTCTCCGGGGCGACCCGGGTGGCGCTGGGCTCGACCGGCGATGACGGCAGCTACCGGGTCGGCAATGTGCCGGCTGGGACGTACGCCGTGGTCGTCTCCCGGATCGGCTTCTCGCAGAAGCGGGTCGAGGGGATCCGTGTCGCGGCCAACGCCACGACGACGGTCAACGTCTCCCTCTCCGAGCTGGCGGCGCAGCTGAACCAGGTCGTGACCACCGGGACCCGCGGCGCCGAGCCGGAGAAGATCCTCGACTCGCCGAACGCGATCTCGGTCGTGACCTCGGAGCGGATCGCCGAGCGTCCGGCGGCCTCGATCGTGGACCACATCAAGGCGGTCCCGGGCGTCTCGATCTCGAACGGCGGCATCGTGCAGGCGAACATCGTCTCGCGCGGCTTCAACAACGCCTTCTCGACCTCCATGCTGATGCTGCAGGACTACCGGTTCGCCGGCGTCCCGTCGCTCCGCGTGAACGTCCCCTTCCTCTTCACCGGCACCGGTGACGACATCGATCGCATCGAGGTCCTGCAGGGTCCGGCCTCGGCGCTCTACGGCCCGAACTCCGGCGCCGGTGTCCTCCACGTGATCACCAAGTCCCCGTTCAACTCGAAGGGGAGCCAGATCACCCTCGACGGTGGGGAGCGGTCGCTCGCCCGCGTCGGGCTCCGCCACGCCGGCACCATGGGTGACAAGTGGGGCTACAAGTTCTCCGGCGAGTACTTCACCGCGCAGGACTGGGAGTACACCGACCCGAACGAGATCGACCTCGGCCCGACCGCGACCCCGCAGGCGCGTGCCAACTATGCGGTCTGGGGCCGCAGCGCGACGGGGGCGGTGAACCCGGGCGTGCCGGCCTCGCGCAGCGGCGTGGCCAAGTCCCGCGACTTCGGGCTCGAGAAGTACTCGGGTGAGGCGCGGATCGACTACCGGCCGAGCGAGGACACCGAGGCGATCACGACGGTCGGCTACTCGAACGTCGCCAGCGCCCTCGAGATCACCGGCACCTTCGGCGCCGCGCAGGTCAAGAACTGGAGCTACCTCAACGTCCAGCAGCGCTTCCGCCACAAGAAGTTCTTCGCGCAGGTCTTCTACAACGGGTCGAACGCCGGCAACGCCGATGCGGCGGATGACAACGGCACCTTCTACCTCCGCACGGGGCTCCCGGTCGTCGACAACTCGACCGTCCTCGTCGGGCAGCTCCAGCAGGGGTTCAACCTCGGGGACACGAAGTTCACCGCCGGGGCGGACTACATCGCGACCACGCCGGTGACGGCGGGGACGATCATGGGCCGCAACGAGGATGACGACAACATCACCGAGATGGGGAGCTACCTGCAGTTCACGCGCAGCCTCTCCGAGAACGTCGAGTTCACCGGCGCCGTCCGCGGCGACATGAACTCGCGGATCGAGGGGGTGCAGTTCTCGCCGCGTGCGGCCTTCGTCTGGAAGGCGACGCCGACGCAGAACTGGCGCCTGACCTACAACCGCGCCTTCAACTCGCCGGCCTCGTTCGCCTTCTTCCTCGATCAGTTCTCGGGGCAGAACGTGAACCTCGGGCCGGCGCTCGGGAACACCCAGGTCCGGATCTTCGGCAACCCGGCGAAGGAGGGGTGGAAGTACGATCGCAGCTGTGACGCCGCGATCAACGGTGGTCTCTGCATGCGCTCGCCGTTCGGCGGGCCGAACCCGGTGACGGCCTCCGGCCACGTGATGGTGCCGGGGATCATGCAGGCCTACGCTGGGCAGCTGGCCGGTGGCCTCGCCGCCCTCGGCCTCCCGGCCGCGCAGGTGGCGAACGTCGCCGCGGCGCTCCGTGGGCTGCAGCCGACCGCGACGCAGGTCCGCGGCGTGCTCCGCAACCTCGGCGCCGCCGGCAACCCGATCGTCCCGTGGACCAACCCCGTGGACCTCGGCGCCCTCAGCGCGAACTTCTCGAACACCTGGGAAGTCGGCTACAAGGGCGTCTTCAACAACAACTTCCGCCTCGCGGTCGACTTCTGGTACCAGATCCGTCCGGCGGAGCCGGCCACGCAGGTCGTGAACCTCGACGATGCGGTCTTCGTCGATCCGACCACGCTCGGCTCGTACCTCGGCACGGCGATGGGCCCGACCCTCGTCGCGAATGGGGTCCCCGCGGCGGCGGTCTCCACCGTCGTCACCGGCTGGGTGACCTCGCTCGCCCAGATCCCGGGCGGCCTGCTGAACTTCAACAACCCGCTCTACGATCAGAACTACCTGGTCTTCACCTACCAGAACGCCCAGGGCCAGATCGACGTCCGCGGCATCGACATCGCCGCCGACTACCTGATCAACGACACCTACTCGGTCTCGGCGACCTACTCGAACCTCAACCGCAACGTCTGGGAGAAGGCGCCGAACGCGACGCCGCTCAACCCGCTGACGGCCAACGCCGCGAAGCACCGCGGGACGGTCACCATGCGGTATGACAACCAGACCAGCGGGATGACGGGCGAGCTCCGCGTCCGCTACACCGGGGGCTTCCCGGTCAATTCGGGTGTCTACAACAGCTATAACGTCGGCACGGCGATCCCGTACGCCGAGGTCCCGGAGAACCTCTTCTTCGACGCCGGTGTGTCGATGAAGCTCCCCTTCCTCGCGAACGCGCGCTGGGCGCTCAACGGACAGAACCTCCTCGACAACCGCGTGAACTCCTTCGTCGGGGTCCCGGCGGTCGGCCGGATGGTGACGACCCGCATCTCGTACACGTTCTAACGGCCCTCACGGGTCCCAGGTTGGTCGAAGCGGGGTGGGCCGAGAGGCCCACCCCGCTTCGTATATCTTCCATCCCGTGACGCCACCCTCGCCCGACCGATCGATGCCTCCTGCCCGTCCCGAGAAACGAAAGACCAACTACACCGCCGCCTGGGCGGAGACGAAGGTCCTCGTCTGGCAGCATCGCGGGGCGCTCGGGATCGGGCTCGCCCTGATGCTGGTGAATCGCCTCGCCGGGCTCGTGCTCCCCGGGAGCGTGAAGTGGATCATCGACGAGGTGCTGGGGCGCGGGCGGACCGAGCTCCTGACCCCGATCGCGATCGCCGCCGGCGTCGCGACGCTCCTGCAGGCGAGCAGCTCCTTCGCCCTCTCGCAGGTGATCTCGGTGGCGGCGCAGCGCGCGATCACCGTGCTCCGGCGCCGGGTACAGGCGCGCCTCCTTCGGCTCCCGATCAGCTTCTTCGACGCCACGCAGAGCGGGGTGCTCATCAATCGGGTGATGAACGACGCCGAGGGGATCCGGAACCTGATCGGGACGGGGATCATCCAGCTGATCGGGGGGATGCTCACCGCGATCATCGCCCTCGGCTACCTCTTCTATCTCAACTGGTTCCTCACGGTCTGCACC
>Ga0172372_10000099_pt1 | contig 121244 bp, 110 predicted proteins | sample LakKiv5m_2_FD_114544 | JGI IMG/M metagenome (GOLD analysis project Ga0172372, IMG submission 114544) | Freshwater microbial communities from Kabuno Bay, South-Kivu, Congo - kab_092012_9.5m | ecosystem: Environmental > Aquatic > Freshwater > Lake | place: Democratic Republic of the Congo...
AAGACACACACCACAATAAACCATGGCCCTGGTTTTAACAGGATGTTTAAGATAGCCGCGATCAGCAATAATCCCAAAAAAGTTTTACCTGCGCCTCGTTCCATTATCAAAAACAGTGATTTGACGTCTTGCTGCGGTGGCTTAAATTGATTCATTGCTTTAACGATGGAGCTGACCGGAACGCAACACACGCAGCGAAGCCACTGACTGCAGTTGCGTTTCCGTGTCGAGCGACCTGTTAAACCTCATTCTTCACCTCACTATTCCTACGCCGCCGCCATCGCGAGAACATCGTCGGATCTAAAACCAAGATCAATGTATTGTCCAGTGCTTTCGTCAGGTCCCCACGCTGCACCAAAAGATTCGCTGGCAGGATCATAAAACACGCTCTGCAGATCATCTTCAGTGACAAAGTACACCGTGTGCATTCCTGCCGGAAGATCCACCAAGTGGACAATGTGGGGTTGAATTATTATTGTTCGGAGAGCAGGCACTATCCGCTTATCCAAGAAGTGCTGGCGAATGGACTGAACATACCGCTCAGGGTCAGCTACGTGACTAACGTACAAACTGCGCTCACCGGCCAGCGATTTGGAAACTACTTCGTCGACATACGCAGCATTCATAAGGTTTAACGTTTGACATGAGGGGCGGCCACGAGCGATAGCCCTTGGACGTCCCTCTCGATGGAAATGTTAGAACTCACTAGCAGCATAAGTTTTTTTCTCATGCCGCTATTGCGCGGGAGAAGCGAAACAAATAGTTCTCGCCATCAAGCTCTGCGACCTCGCCAATGAGTTCTTGTTTCGGATCAAAGTCTTTCTTGATCCTGCTCGCGTCTTCGCCAGATTGAACATGCGAAGTTTCTAATGTGCTAGCAACCACAAGCCGTACCTTACTTCGCTTGGAGAAGGCTTCCGCGACATTTCTGCGAAACTCGCTGTTCCCAGGGCTACTCCATCTTGTTAGTGAATCGGCGTACTCTGCCGTTCCGTTAGCGCCCTTTCGATAGTGATGCGCCCACAGGCTTACTACAAGCGAACCGTCGGGTGCCCAAGCAGAAACTGACCATTGAACGTTGTGGAGAGTTGCTCCGTACTTCGCAAAAGCCTCTTTGATACCGAGCCGTGCCATCTACATTCCTTTTTTGGTAAGTTCTAACAACTTGTTGAGCGGCGCGCGAGACACCGTATGAACAGCGACACCGTTACAGGCAGACCACTCACGCTTCCTCGCGTTCGCTCGAGCTACAGTAAGAAGTCATTATCCCACTTATGTTCTGGATCTGAGAACCGCACGGCATCGCCGCTCTGCAGGTGGTAGATAACGTAAAGCTCGGAATCGTAAACACGATACCGGTCGTCGTAAGTGGCGTGCAGAGCCACCGTCTCCGGCAAACACGACAAATCTGACCGTGCAGGACCGCTTAGACTAATGTCAATGCGATGGGATTGCGCATCGCGCTGCGTGTGCGAGATTTGTTTCCAGCTTTAGCTTCTGATTCAACGATGCGCCGCAGCGGCTCGGCAACGTCAGTCCAATTGCGCAAGTCGTGATCCTCAACATAAAACCCATCACAGAAAATTGGATCGCTTTGCGCAACATAGCCCATGACTTCTAACGTTGGCGCTAAGCGGCGTGTCGGAAGCGGCGAAGCCGCTGTGGGCACGTCCGCTTGAGCAACGAGTTAGAGTGCATTCGCCACCCAGCGAACCAGACGATAAATGTCGTAGATCGCGTAACCCACGATGAGCAGCACCAAGGCAACAACGAGTGCGCCTGCTGCGTTTCCCAACGGGCTGGATGGTGCGCCATAGTCGGGACCCGGGTTCGGTCCGCGGCCGCGACTGAACCTGACGTCGTCGTTGCCAAATCGAAGCACCTCGTCGGTAGTGACACGCTGAATTCGCTGATCATGCGACGCTGCGGCAAGCTTGAGCGCAGCAATCTCCAGCGCAAGCTTTTCGTTCTCCAATCTGGCCTTGCGAACCTGCCGCAACTGAATGGCGAAGCCCACAACGCCCGCAACAGGCGTCGCGATGGACATAGCGAGCAACCAGAGTGCGTTGGGATCCATGTAGTGATCTAACGTGGAAATGAGCGGACTGCGCGGCTTTTTGCGCAGGTCTGCTCGACTGTATGGTTGGGATGAGGCTTATTCATTGAGTCTCCTTACTTTTTGCACTCAGCAATCAAGCTTCTCCTGACCAGGGGACCATAGGCGGTTGGGGTACTACTTTCATTTCGATCAATAACGTTGTACTTTCCTTGGCAAGCCTTAGTAGCAGCTTCGTAACATGAAGCCCAACTATCAGCAGAACCGTCACACTCAACAAGAAACCCTTGCTTTCCTTCTGGGGTAGTCATTGGTTTTACTGTTGCTGCACAGCCGACCATTGTTGCTGCTGCTGTGATAATTACGAATAACCATTTGCTCATACGATGCCTTCCATTTTTATTTGAAATTCTTCAGATAACGTTGATGCCATTTATCTTGACCTACCCGTAATTTTCTACGGTAAAGGAACACAGTTCATTACTTGAAATGCCTTGATCAAGGAAATAAGCTTTCGCCTTTTCCCAAGTTCCATCATCCTCATTTTGCCCAACAAGAACACGGTGCGTAGGTTCGATTTCTTCAGTGTAAAAGCAAACTAGGAAGTTATTCTTGGGACTTCTAACGGCCGAATAAAGCGCGCGAGGTATGAGCGTCGCCTTTGATGCGTTTGTTAGGGCCCGGTCTAAGGTGTTGCGGTTTTGATATAAGCATAGTCAACGTGACCTTGAGCGGGGAAGATGCTTACTTCCAGCAGTCCCGGAATCTCACTCCAGCGCGTGACGAAATTATTAGAGAATGAGGCGGAGGCTTTCTCAAGTCCGAGCAATGGCAGGGCATCCTCTGAGTAAGGTGCATTATCCAAAGCGTTGATGGTAATCCAATCCGCCTTCCCAGAAATGAATACAACTTCAGTTTCCCCTGGTTGGTAGAAGCATTTCTTACCTTGCGTTATGTTCTCGCATGAGTTTGGCTCGCCAAGAGCCGCTGCTACCTGTTCCTCTACTTTTCCGGCGATGCTTGGAACGTCGAACATAGCAGTAGGCTTTTGAGGTGGCGTGGGCGCTAATTGAGCTGGCGCAGGTGTTGTTGATTGCTCACCACACGCCACAAGAAAGATAGAGATAAAAGCTGTTATTAAAGTTCTTCGCATAAATTTCTATTGGTTCCTAACGTTGAAGGAAAGCGGCTGCGGCGCGAGGCGAACTAGCCTGAGAAACCGAGCCGATTCCGCAGTCCGCCTTAACCGCCATGGTAGGCATGGGCGTCAAATTGCCTTCTTGTATTCGGAAGCATCTATCGCTTTATCTTCACATAGCGACGCACACGGGCTTTTGGGCACGGAAAGCTGCGAGCCATCTCTAGAGACCTCGAAAAAGCAGCTATGTCCGTTAGCAACGTATTTTCCAAATACAAGTGATGGGCTGTCTTTAACCTTAAAGACGATACTCACTCGCTCTGCTTCCTTTGATGAGGCATATGAAAAATTTTCTTCAATCGTTTGGAGGTCAATTTTTGAAGCATGTGCGCTCAGTCCTGGACAAGCAGCTTTGACTTTCGGCCAGCTTGTTTCAACAAGTGACTTCGCTTCTACAGGAAGATTACTAGGGATAACTAAGTTCAGCTCGGGCTTGGCTCCCTCAGAACATCCAGCCAGAAAAGCGAAAAAAGTGAAAGCGGTGAAGCAAATTTTCATTGGAGTTCCTATCTACACGCAAATGCCTGACGTTGGAGGTAAGGGGCTGCGGCGCGCAGGCGATTGGGGTAACCACTCACGCCGATCCCGCTGTCCCGCTTTACCGAAAGGTTAGAGTATTTATTCACATGAGTCCTCAGTTGAATTTAGGTCTTGCAGTTGCCGCTGAAAGTCGATGTAAACGCCACGCTGAGTTACACATGCCTTAGCAAAAATAAGTTCTGTACGAGCGACAAAACTAAGTAAGTAAACAACCAAGGCAAAACAAACAAAACGCAATGCGAAAGCAGCAGCCGCGCGAGACAGTAAGAATGCAATAGCAGATGCCGATAAAAGAGCGCCAATTGGAACGGTTGCATCCGCGTAAAACCACTCAACCTGCCCTGGCATTAGCCAACCGAAAGCCAAAACAGTTGCAGTTGGCAAAATTGGCAGCAGCAGTGCAGCGGCTAAAAATAGCAACCACCAAGATGTGCGGGTCAAATGATTCGTGAACATGGCTCTAACGTTTGAATTCAACGGCGTTTGAGGCAGCGCGTGCATTTGCGGCAGCAAAAGTGCGTGACGGATCAAACGTCCGCTGCAATGAATTGTTATACGGCTTACGCACAGTGCGCCTGTCGTTTGGCAGAGGCCACAGCATCGGTAATAGACCCAAATTGCTTCACTGTGGGATTGCGCTTTATGTTCTCAGCGTTCGCTTCTAAGGCCCTATCTAAGCTACTGCATGCCTTTTCGCGATCATTCAACATTTGATATGACCACGCCATGTTGAAATAGACATTGGTAAGAGAGTCAAAGCGGTTGGCTTTTCGATGCTGCTCTTCGGCGCGTTGGTAATACTCCAACGCTTTGGAATAATATTCAGATGCCTTAACCAATCGATTGTCAAAGGTGACAGATTTGTCTTGGAATCCATCGCGGCGATAAACAGTTTCCCATTGGCTTACTGCGGGGGACCTAAGGAAGTCACCGTATTGGCGGTGCGAATTGCCAAGCCCATGCGGGTCATCTCGTTCTTTGTAGATAGCAAGTGCTTCACGAATAAGCCGCTCCGCTGGCAATGGTCGATCTTGCTTTTGAAACAGTTCCTGAGCATCGTTCAGCTTTGCGAGTGGATCAGAACTTGCGACGACTCCAACGCCTGCGCACCCGACCAGAATCGACAAAAGTGATATCCCAACCAGAAACTTTAATTCGCGCATGGATACTCCTTAATAAGCCTTATAACTAGTTTTATCGAACAATAACGGCAATATCCAATTATTCGAACATCACGACTGAGGGCACCTCAACCGAGTGGGCCCTTTGTACAGATTGCTGAGCAAGAAATATACTGTGCTTATAAACAGTATAACTAAAACCCAAAACTCGCCACGTTTGCTTGACCAATTGCGTACTGCAATTCGGTAGAGGCATTATTCCCATGCAACTGAAAAAGCCTATATGTATTGGGTGCGTTTCCAAACACACGTTGCGAATTGCGATAGCAACCCACCATAGCTACCGCAGGCCAACACCAAAGCCCGCACCTGTAAGCCACATAATTTAGTTAGTGCATAAACTAAATTAATTGTCATACATCAGCAAGCAATCCACTCCCCTCACCCCACTGCTCAATAAATAATCAACAGCCCAAACCCGCACCCAGCTTTACTCTCAGCCATACAGCAAAAAACACCACCCCTCATTTGAAGGGCGGTGTAACAAAACTAAAAAACTCGCGGAAATAAAAAAACCGGACCACCCCGCTACGAATGGTCCGGTTTTCAGGAAGAAAAAATTATTGTTTTTATGCGGCCACTGGTGCCTTGGTCACAGCTTTGCTCATGCGTGCACGCACTGCTTTTTTCACTTCGGGGTTGGGGTTGCGCATGGCTTGGTTAACCTTCTCCACGAAAGCGTCGATCTCTTTCATGAAGTGGCTGTTGTCATGGTCCCAGGGGTGGAAGTCGGCGCGGAAGTAGTCGAAGAAGTCGCTCATCGCATTGCGGAATATGCCTTCCTTGCCCAGCAACATTTTGGCAACGGCTTTGTAGCCTTGAATGTGCTTGCCCTTGGTGTTGGGGTCGGCGAATACCAGACGTGCGTGGAAGTACATAATGACAGGCCAGAAAATAACGGTGGCCAGCACCATGCCGAAGCGGCGAATGAAGCGGTTGTAGACGTTGTCAGGAACCACGGTATTCCACACGTCGTAGGCCACGGCTTTGTGCTCAGTTTCTTCGTATGCGTGCCACTGCCACATTTGCTTGAAACCTTCGTCCGATTTCTCGCCGGTTACTTTTGGATCTTTCAACACGGCGTCGGCCATGATGGCGGTGTAATGTTCCAGCGCAATGGTGCCAGCCAAGGATAATTTTTTGCCCAGGCCTTTTTGCAAACCACCCAGCAGTTTCCACAGCATTTTGTCCAGCTTCAAGGCGGGCGCACCACTGCGGTCCATCATCTCGTTGTATTCCTCGTGCTCGCGGCTGTGCAGCGCTTCCTGGCCGATGAATGCGGTGATGGCTTGTTTCAGTTCGGGGTCGGTCACCTGGTCTTTGTAGGCGCGCACGGAGTCCATGAACAAACGCTCGCCTGCGGGGAACAACACCGACAGTGCGTTGAAGAAATGGGTGACGTGCTCACCGGCTTCGTGCCAGTTGTTGATGCGGGACTCGTCAAGGTTGATTTTGACGTCACGGCGCACTGGAATGACTTTCATGGTGTACTCCTTTGGTTGCAGCTATTTTTATACTTTGGTACTAACGATTACATTGCTCAATGTATCAATCATTTTCGTCATTAACAACTGTAAACGTTAGAAAAACACTCTAAATTTCAAACGAGCGTTTGTTTTTTGAAACACGGCAAACCATTGATTCAATTGCATTAATTATTTTGCAGCGCAATATAAAGCTCGATCCAATTACCGGAAGTGTTTGTTCTACAAGGCCTTCCGCACCTTGTGGTGTGCGGTAAAATTGGAATATTGATCAGCTTATCGAGAGGTATTTATGAACGCGCCAAAACCAATTTCTGTACAACAGCCGCGCACCGTAGAACACATTGTGGTGGGCCAAGCCACCAGCGATGGCGCGGGCGTGAAGCTGACCCGCGTAATTACACAAAACCTGCAACGCAGGCTGGACCCATTTCTGATGCTGGACAACTTTGGCAGCGACAACCCGAACGATTACATTGCGGGCTTTCCAAACCACCCGCACCGCGGCTTTGAAACCATCACGTACATGATTGCCGGGCGCATGTTGCACGAGGACAGCAAGGGCAACAAAGGCTTGCTGGAAAACGGCGGTGTGCAGTGGATGACGGCCGGGCGCGGTGTGTTTCACAGTGAAATTCCGCAACAGGAAGAAGGCGTGATGGAGGGCTTTCAGCTGTGGTTGAACCTGCCCGCGAAAGACAAAATGTGCACGCCCTGGTATCGCGATTTCAAGAACAACGACCTGCCCCAGTTTAAAACCGCCGACGGTGTTGCAGTAACCGTGATTGCAGGCAACAGCCATGGCGTAGAAGGCGCAGTAAGCCGGGAAGGCACGCAGCCTTTGTACCTTGATTTGCACTTGCCTGCGGGTTCGCGTTTTGTACAAGAACTGCCTGCGCAACACAATGCGGTGGTGTTTGTTTACCGAGGCGAAGTGAAAGTGGGCGGCCAAGTTGTGGGCGACAAACGCATGGCGATTTTGAAGAACGAAGGCGATGGCGTGGTGATAGAAGCCAGCGCCGATGCCAAGGCCCTGCTGATTGCAGGCAAGCCGTTGAATGAGCCAATTGCGCAATACGGCCCGTTTGTGATGAACACTGAACAGGAAATTCGGCAGGCCTTGCAAGATTTTAGAGAAGGTACGCTGGCGTAAAAAAAAGCCCGGAGAAATCCGGGCTTTTTTATTATTCACTGCCAACCAGAATTCTATGGCTGGCACTTTTGTTTCACTTATGGTGCAGGTGCGGCTTGTTCAAAAGCCCCCACACGTTCGCTTAGTGAAAGAATGCGGAAGATGGTAAATACATCTGTCTCATTCGGGTCGCTTGAGTCGGTCAATTCACGGTTGGTGTCGTTCAACATCGCCGGACCAACCGCCACGGTCAAACCGTCTTCCAAGGCAGGGTTATTGACTGGGTCAACGCTCACGGTGTCCAGCAAGATGTCGTTGAATGTGAGTGAAGTTCCAGCACTGTTCAAAGAATAATTGGCCAGCACCACGCCGTTTCTTTCATCTGAGGCCAACTCGGAATCAAGATCAGTGAACACCAGCATGACTCGCGAACTGGACAGGAAGTAATAGAAGACCGATGCAACGTCTGAACCGAAGCTTACTCGCCCATTGTCAGGCGCCGCCACCGGAGTAACCCCAGGATCGCCTTCCGCAAACACCTCGTACCAAGTGCCCACAAGGCTGTCTTTCACGTTGTTGAAACGCTCGAAAGTGGCGACAATCGTCACGCCTTGTTCCACCAAAGTAAGCACCAGTTGGGTACCGTCAAGAGTAATTTTTGAGGAGAACAAAAACGGATCGCTTTCAGTCGAAGAGTTTGTAAATCCAGAGATCAAAGCGCGAGGCAGGCTTGTGAACTGAAATTCCTCAGTATCGCTGTTGTAGTTTGTGGTGCCCACGCCAACGAATGCGAACTCATCGTTGGGATCACTGATGTCAAATTCAGAGAACACAAAAGAATTCACAACATTGCTATCCATGACGTCCGGTTTTCCGGCATCGGGATTGCCCACGTCGAAGCTCAGCAACACTTGGTAGTTGGCGTTGCTGGCGATCGTTTCACCACCACCAGTGGCACTGACCAAACGCCAGTTGCCTTGCAATTCGTTTCTGTAAAAGCGCAGCATGGCCTCGGTATCAGAAACAACGGTAGGCGCTGGCTGACCGTCATCACGCAATTCCTCGCCCATGGCAATCGCCGTATTCAACTCACCTTGAAAAGTGCCAGGTGCATCATCAAGATTGGCCAACAAAGCATCGGTGTTGCCCAGCGTGGCACCTTCACGAATTTCAATTGCACCGTTCTCGGGATCTCCGTCATTGTCCAGGGTTTGAAACAGTGTGGTGAGGTTTGCAAGAATGTTGGCCTGTGCCGTGGCGTTGCCCTCAGCCAATTCTTCAGCCAGGGTTTGAGGAGTAATGCGAGTGCCGCCTGGCACTGCAATTTCGAGGCCCGCAATGTTGAAGGTAACTGTGTCACCCGCCTGGAAATTGAACATACCACCGTTCATGGTGGTACCTGTCAGGCCACTGGGAGCGGCACTGTATGAAACACCATCAATTGGCGAGTTGGTAAGCTGGCCTGAAGTGGTAGTACCGCCACCACCACCGCCGCCACCTGCTGCTGGCGTGCCGTCACCACCACCGCCGCAGCCGGCCAAAATAGCCAGGCTCAAAACACTGGCTCCGAAAAAACGATTCAAACCCATGAGTCACTCCTCAAACCACGCAAGCATTGTTGAATTGAAATACAGAACGTTAACGCGAAAATTATTTGTTAAATAACGTCAACTACTCGCGACAGTACCTCAGGCGTGAAAAACAGGCCACCACCAAAATGAGTCCCAACCTTTTACCTACAAGTCGTCTTCCCCCAACCAACGGTACAAGGTGCGCCGGCCAATCCCCAACAAGGCTGCGGCTCGGCGTTTGTTGCCGTCTACTTCCTTCAAAATCAGTTGTACATAACGCTTTTGCATTTCGTCCAGTGTGGGCCACACCTGCCCTTCGAGCAAAACAGCTTCGATCGGGTGAGTGGCATGTCCGTTGGCTGCGGGCAAGGCAGACAAACCACCAGTTGAATTGTTGCTTTGAACCCGATCAGGCAGGTCCTTTAAGGCGATGCTATCGCCATGACAGAAAACAACCGCACGCTCCACCACGTTTTGAAGTTCGCGTACGTTGCCGGGAAAGCGGTAACGCTTGAGCACTTTCAAGGCCTCAGCGGTGAACCCCTTGACCTGTTTTTGCTGGGCGATTGCGGACTGTTTTAAAAATCGCAGGGCAAGCAGATCAATGTCATCTTCACGGTCGCGAACTGGTGGAACATGCAAGGCAAATGTTTCCAGTCGGTAGTACAAATCTTCCCGAAAGCGCCCCTCTTCCACAGCCTTGCGCAGGTCTTGATGTGTCGCTGCCAGAATACGAACATCCACCTGAACTTCGCGGTCCTCGCCAACAGGCCTGATCCAGCCATCTTGCAAGGCACGCAGCAGTTTGGCCTGCAACATCAGTGGCATTTCTCCGATTTCATCCAGCAACAAAGTGCCCCCATCGGCTTGTTGCAACAATCCTTTGCGGCCGGTTTTTGCGCCGGTGAATGAACCACTGGCATGGCCAAAAAACTCGCTTTCCAAAAGTTCGGCTGGAATACCTGCACAATTCACCGCCAAAAAGGGTTTGTCGGCACGCGGGCTTTCAGCATGCAGGGCGCGGGCAATCAATTCCTTGCCTGTGCCGCTTTCACCGAGAATCAGCACCGGGCCTTGCGCCTCGGCCAGCATGCGAATTTGTCCGATCAATTTGTTCATTGCCGGGCTTTTGCCGAAAATGCCATGAAAACCGTGGTCGGTGTTTAGCTGGCGATACTGTTGCAGTTCGCTGCGCAAGGCGCGATTGGCCAGTACCCGCTTGGCACTGAGCAACAAATGTTCAAGATCGAGCGGTTTGGTCAGGAAATCATCTGCACCAGCCTGCAAGGCTTTTACCGCCTGTCGAACGCTGCCAAAGGCAGTGATCACAATGACAGCACATGCGTTGTTCTGAGCCTGCACGGCTTTGAGCATATCCATGCCATCGCCATCGGGCAGGCGCAAGTCGGTGACCAACAAATCAAAATGCCCCGATTGAAGCGTTTGTTTTGCAGCGGCCACGGTGTCGCATGCAGTCAGCCGAAAACCTTCACTTTCCAGTTCTTCAACAATCAGTTGCTGCAATGCCGGGTCGTCTTCCAGCAACAAAACATTCAAACCGCGATTCATTCGGACTCCGTGGGTTCGTCTTTGCAACTCAAGGGAAAAGTCAGTTCAACCCGCGTGCCTTGGCCTGTCGGGTTGTCGGTAATGCGGATTTGCCCGCCATGGTCACGCACAATTCGCTGCACAATTGCCAATCCAAGCCCGCTGCCTTGCCCCGGAGTTTTGGTGGTTACAAACGGTTCAAGTACGCGGCTTCGCTGTTCGGGCGCAATGCCAGGGCCTTCATCCTGCACATACACGAATGCTGTATCGGGCGACATTTGTTCCCAACCAATGTATACCTCGCCATTGGGATCAGCTTGCAAAGCGTTGCGCAGCAAATTGGACAACACCTGCTCCATGCTCGAGACCTCGGTGCGTATATGCAGGCGAGGCCCTTCCACAATTCTGATGCGCTTCTTCCCCTGCTCGTCTTGCCCGACTGCGCTTTGAACCAGAAGGCCCAGTTCCATCGGCCTTCTCTCGCTGCGAGAACTGCGACCATAATTCAGCAACTGGCGCACGATGCGGGTCATGCGTTGTACCTGGTCACGAATGTCGTTTAACTCCCGGGTATGTTGGGCTGAATTCAGGCTGCGCGTTAGTCGCTGCGCGCGCCCGTCGATCACTGTCAATGGCGCGCCCAATTCATGCGCCACGCCGGCTGACAATTGCCCCAAGGCGGCCAGGGTTTCTGACAAGCGAAGCCGCTCGGCCATGGTCGCTTGCTCGTTGCGCTGCTGTTGCGCCAGTCGCTCGGCGTTCTGAATGGCATTCAGCATACCGTTCAACCCGGAAACCAGCCGTTTGATTTCATCTGGCCCGGCAGCTTTTACCCGATGATCAAAATTGCCGTTTTCAATCTCGTGCATGCTGTCAACCAGACTATTCAGAGGCTTGCCAATGGCCCGACGGTGAGCCCAGGTCAACACCAGAATAATCAAAAGGGCCACTGCACCAAACCCGGTCCATGCAACCAGGCTGATTTCACCGAGCTCGTCTTCAATGCCACTTTTCAGGCGTGTCACTTGCAATAAACCATTGGGGCGGCCAGAGAGATCGAACAGGGGTAGAAAAAAAGAGTACACATTGCGGCCACTGATGTTTTCGTACCTTTCAAACTCGCCATCGAGAGTTTTTTCAATGGCTCGATCTGCCTGAGCCTGTGTGGGCTCGACAGCGCCGAGTGAAATCAGGAAGTTGCCCTGTGCGTCGAACAGGTAGGCGCCGTACACCTCGTTGATGTCAAAGATTGACTCTAGGCTGCTGTTCAGTTGCTCGAAGTCTTTGGTTTCCAGTGCAGTGCTCACTGGCAAGCGAATGGCACGGGCCACTTGTTTCAAGTCGCGTTGCAGGCGCTCTTCTGTGAGGTGATTAATGAAACCCAGCCCCAACACCAGCACGGTGGCCAACAACACCAACACGGGCAAGCCCACCTGCATGAGCAGGACCATGCGCAAGCTTCCGACAAGTTTCTGGATCATCGCGTTAAAGCCAAACGGCATTACTTTTTGGATACATGTGCCATTGTGGCACATAAAAAGCGCTTTTGCAGGAATGCTTGTGCTCGACGAAGCGGAAAGAAGAGGACTACTTCTTAGAGAAATCAGTTACTTGCAAGTGGATTGAGCCGACTGGCACGGTATTGGCTCTGTAAAGCCTGTCTTTCAACAAAAGGAGATTTCGATAATGAAAAAGCAATTGACCACCGCATTGATCGCAGCTTCCTTGGGCTTGAGTTCAGCAGCCTTCGCGCAACAGGCCGGGAGCACTCCGGGCCAGCCAGCGCCTGCTGCACCCACTGCGCCAGCCGAACCCGCAGCCAACTTTAACAATGCTGATCTCGAAAAGTTTGCGAAGGTTCAAGGCCCTTTGCAGGAAATTCGCAATGAGTATTCCCAGAAAGTTCAAAGCACGCAGGAACCCGAACAGGCCGCACAGTTACAGCAAGAAGCCACGGGGAAAATGATGGAAGTGGTACAGGAATCTGGACTGGAAGTGCAGACCTACAATCAGATTGCTGTAGCGCTACAAAGCGACCCGGAGTTGCAGGCCAAAGTGAAATCAATGATGAATTAACTGATTTTCGTTTTTTGGTGTTTTCCTCCAGCCCCCCTCTCGCCAAAGAAACTGGCCGAGGGGGTTTTTTGTATGCTGTTTATTGTTTCAGGTTTCAATCACCACTGGTTTTTTCATTTTCAACCACGCTTCTGCCTTGGGCAAATAATTCTCCTCAATTACATTGCGCTTGATTTTCATGGTGGGGGTCAGGAAGCCGTTTTCCATGGTCCACAGGTCTTTCACCACTACAATGCAACTCAACTTCTCATGCGCTTCAAGCTGGCCATTCACATGGTTCAGCAGCTCGGTCATTTCACTTTCAACCCGTGCGGCCTCAGCCGGGTTTTGCTCCACTTGTTTGTGTTCTTCAAGGGGCAACATCACTAGCGCAAACGGTTGCGGAAATGAAGGGCCAGTAACGCACACGGCCTCGATCAATTCATGGCCATTCAAGCGGTTTTCAATGGGCACAGGTGCAATGTATTTGCCCTTGCTGGTCTTGAACAATTCTTTCACGCGGCCGGTAATTTTCAAGCGACCTTGCTCGTCGATCACGCCCATGTCGCCTGTTTTCAAGAAGCCGTCCTCGGTGTACGACTGCGCTGTCAGCTCGGGATTTTTGTAATAGCCCATCATATTGCAGGGGCTTTTCACCAGCACCTCACCCCCTTCGGAAATTTTGCATTCCACGCCAGGGTAGGTGTTGCCCACGTAGCCCACACGCACCTTGCCGGGCAGGCTGCAATGGGAGTAGGCAAAGTTCTCGCTCATGGCGTAGCCTTCGAGCAAATCAAGGCCCAGGTTGCGGTACCAAGACATTAGCGCCGGGGCCAAGGGTGCGGAGCCACTGAGCGCCATGCGAACTTCAGACAAGCCCAGTTTTTTCAGCAAGAACTTTTTGAACAAACCGGAAAGAATGGGGATGCGGAAAATAACTTGCTGCACTCCCAGCGGAATTTTTCCGCAAATACCGTTGTAAAACTTGGTCCACAAACGCGGTACCGAGAAAAACAGGGTTGGCCGTGCGCGTTGCAAGTCTTGAATAAAACTGTCGAGCCCGAACGAGAAATACACATGAAAGCCATAGAACAGCGAGCCAGTTTCGAGAATGGCGCGTTCTGCGGCGTGGGCCAGCGGCAGGTAGGAGATCATGCGGTCGGTGTTGCTGAAGCTCATCACCTGCGAGGTGCCGCGCAGTGCGCTAATCATGGCGTTGAACGAGATCATCACACCCTTGGGTTTGCCGGTACTGCCGGATGTGTACAGCATGGTGGCCATTTCGTCTTTGCTGCGCTTGACCGGCTTTTGCGTGGGTGCAGTGGCGGCCACAATGTCGTCCCATTTTTTGGCGTGGGCCAACTGGGGCGCCAACGGCAAAGTAATGGTGGGCATGCTGGTGGGAATACCCTTTTCAACCACGCGCCACAACTCGTCCATTTTGCCGATGAAGATCATTTTGGAGTCGCTGTTCTCCAGCACGTATTCAGCGGTTTCAGCGTTCAGTGTGGGGTACAAGGGAATGGACACGTGCCCTGCCCGCCAAATGGCCAGGTCGGCCATGATCCAGTGCGCGCTGTTCTTGCCCAAAATACCAATGTGGGTTTTTTCAGGCAGGTTCAGCGACTGCAAATAAGCCGCCATGCGGTTAACCTGGTCAGCCACCTGGGCCCAGGTGTAGTCCACTGTTTTCTCGGCCGAGAAAGGCTGGGTGAAGTAAACCTTGTTCGGTTGTGTGGCTGCCCAATGGTCCATGCAATCCAGCAGGGTTTCGAATTTTTCGTACTGCGCTGCGCTCATTTGTTTGTCTCCCGTTGTACTTCGTTTTTTTATGTTGGTACAAGAATATCAGCACGCTGGCTGTTTCAAAAAAATTTCACATTCAATTTGTCAACCTGCAAAGCTGGCCAAGAGTTAAGCGATAACACCTTGATCGAATTGTTCAACCAGCCTATTTTCATCTGGAGTACTCAATGAAAACGCTTGTTTCCATCATTGCCTTGGGCACTACCTTGGCCTTTTCCCAACTGGCCCAAGCTGGCGATGGTGACCATCGCAACCACAAAGCCAATATCGACATCAACATTCTGATTCCATCGGCCTATGCAGCCCTTGGCTTCGACGGTTACAACGATCGGCGTGTTTGGGACGACGACGATGATGATGACGATGACGACGACGATTGGGACGATCGCGACGACGATGATGACGACGACGATTAAAAGCCCAAGCGCTTAACGGCGCGTGTTCTCCAGCAATATTGCAGCACCCAGGCCGCCACCTGCACAGCTGGACACCACCGCATAACGCTTGTTCTCCACCTGCAACCTTCGGGCCGCTGTGGTGAGCAAGCGAATGCCTGTGGCCGCAAACGGATTGCCCAAGGAAAGCGACCCACCCCAGGTGTTCAGCTTTTCAACAGGCAGCTCGCCAGGTACCAGACCACCGTAATACTCATTTGCAAACTCGATGCGCTGCATGCAAGCGATGTTTACCAACACTTGGGCTGCAAAAGCTTCATGAAGTTCCCACACGTCGATATCAGCCATGCTCAACTTGTTTCGGGCCAACAAGGCCGGAATGGACACCGCCGGCCCCAGCAACATTTCTTCTTCCAGGCTTTTCACTGCGGCCAGTTGATAATCGACCACTTCAGCCAAGGGCTGCAAGCCCATGTCGTGTGCGGCTTTTTCGCTGGTGACCAACAAGGCGGCTGAACCATCGGTAAACCGGGACGAACCTGCAGCGGTGATCACGCCGCTTTTGCTGAAAATGGTGCGCATGGTGCTTAGCTTCTGGATATTACTGTCCGCGCGGGGGGTGTTATCCCGCGTAATGGCCTGTTTAAAGCCGGGTACCTGTACCGGAATAATGGTGCCGTCGAAGTGGCCTTGGTTCAGTGCCTCAATGGCCAACTGGTGGCTGCGCACGGTGAATGCATCGCAATCCTCGCGGCTTACTTTGAACTTTTGCACCATTTGTTCGGCACACACGCCCATGGTTTTGCGGGTGGTGAAGTCGGTGCCGGTGGGCATTTCGGGTTTCAAGTCGGCTGGGCGAAGGCTGGCCAGGTTTTTCAGTATGTTTTTGGCAGAGGAATCTTGCCGCACCTTCATGGCTGCACGGCGAATTTTTTGCGAGTAGCGAATGGGAATGTCGGAAAAGCTTTCCACACCCGCGGCAATGCCCACCTCGATTCGGCCCAGGGCAATCATGTCGCACAAATTGGCAAAGCCCACACTGGCCGACAAACCGGCCATGGAGGTGGTGTACGCTGGAATAGTCGCGGGAAGCCCTGCGCTCAACATGCTTTCACGGGCCACGTTCGAGGTTTCAATCTCATGCAGCACGGTGCCCATGGTCACCATGTTCACGCGGTTTGCATCTATACCTGTTTTGCTCACCAAACCCGCAATGGCTTTGCCGCCCAGCTCATAGGTCATGAGCTGGGAATAGGCACCGCCAGAATCGAGAAACGGGGTGCGTACGCCATCCACAATCACTGCTTTGCAAATTGACTTCATTTGAAGCGCCCCACCATGTGCAAGGTGCCATTGGCTGCGGTCAGGCGAAGTTGGGTGTAGCCTTCAGAGTCTTTCGTTGTGCTGGTTTGCACTTGCATGCCCGCATTGGGCAATGGCAGTGGTTTAATCCATCGCACGTCGAGATCGGCCACGGAATAACCGGCGTTGTTTAACACTTCCCAGGTGCGGGCCAATTGCCCGAAGCCATGCAAAATGCAGCTTTTGAAACGCGTGCGTTTGCCCACCGCCTTGATGGTGTGAATGGGATTGAAGTCGCCCGTCAACATGGCAAAGGCCAGGCCGTCTTCTTCCTCGGCATCCCAGTTTCCTGCGGTGTTGAATTCATATTCTTCACGCTTGGCGGGTTTGCTTTTGCCAGCAGGTTTTGCCCGGGGCACGGTGGAGTAACTGTCGATGACCATGGCCAGTTCACCCTTGGGGTTGCTGGCCTGCACGCGGGTATGAATGCGCACTTTGTCACCATCGTCGCTCACATCCATCAAGCTGCCGCGCAAGGCGATGGCCTCATCGCGATTCAGTGGCTTGTGAATTTGCATGCGCAAGCCCTGGTTGAGCAGCGACAACAAATTGTACGGCGCAAGACTGCCCAGCTTGGCCAGCATGGGCATGGCCCAGTGGCTGCAAAAATGTGCAGGCATTTCGGTGCGGTAGCGATTGGCAGGTGCGCCTGTCCAGGCCACATATTGGTCCAACAGCTCGTTGTTCAAGGCAGGCACATGCATGCTGTGGTGCACGGGCAGTTGCGGCAAGGTGCCGGGCCGGGTAATAGGCGTGGCATTGCGAATGGCCGCCCAACCCATGGATCGAATGTTGGGCCAGTGCAAGGCCAGGTATTTCAATGGATAGTCTGCCAACATGGTGTGTGTGTTCCTTTAACTTTTACAAGCCCAACTGCTTGCCGATAATTTCATTCATAATTTCGTAGGTGCCACCGCCAATGGATGCAATTCGATTGTCGCGGTACAAACGCTCCACCAAACTTTCGCGCATATAGCCCATGCCACCAAAAATTTGCACGGCTTCATAGGTAATGAAATCCGATGTTTTAGTGGCGAAGTTTTTGGCCATGGACACTTCTTTCAAAGCCGGTTTGCCCGCCTGCATGCGCGCAGCCACGCGGTAAGTGAACTCACGGCTGGCTTCCAGTTGTGTGGCCATGTCGGCCAGTTTGTGGCGAATCACCTGGTGCTTGCTCAAGGGTTTGCCAAAAGTGCTGCGGTTTTTGGCGTAGTTCAAGGCCTCGTTGAATGCCAGTTCCGACAAGGTGTTTGCGTAACAGGCCAGGCCCAAGCGCTCACTTTCGAAGTTGGTCATGATCATCATGAAGCCACCGTTTTCAATGCCAATCAAATTCGATTTGGGCACCACCACATTGTCGAAAAACAGCTCGGCCGTGTCGCTGCACCACCAGCCCATTTTTTTCAATGGCTGGCCCGTGGTAAATCCGGGCGTGCCTTTCTCGATCAACAACATGCTGATGCCGCCATAACCATCGCCGCCCGTGCGCACGGCCACGGTGTAATAGTCGGCGCGAATACCCGAGGTAATGTAGGTTTTGGAACCAGACACCTTGTAGTGGTCGCCACAATCCACGGCACGGGTTTTCAGGTTGGCTACATCGGACCCACCGCCAGGTTCAGTCACTGCCAGGGCGATGATTTTCTCGCCACTCAACACTTCAGGCACAATGCGCGCTTTCATCTCGGGGCTGGCCCACTTGGCGATTGGTGGCAAGGCAATGCCATGCGACATCAGGCTGGAGAAAAAACCTCCGGAGCCTGCACGCAGCAGTTCTTCGGTGGCGACCAGGCTCATGAAGTAATCCCCTTCAGAATTACCGCCAAATTCCTCGGGGTAGCCGATACCCAAAATGCCTGCCTCGCCAGCCAGTTTGTAAATTTCGCGCGGAAAGGTGCCCGCCTCTTCCCACTCGTTGATGTGGGGCGTGACATGACGTTCAACAAAGCGGCGAATATTGCGGCGCGCTTCCTCGTGGGTTTCATTGAAATAAGGGGTAAACATTCTGGCCTCAAATTGAACTGGTGCATTCATCTTGTTGCACGCATTCAATTTGGCCTAGGGCAAAGCCAGACACAATGAGGGTAAATAGCGACAAACTGTCTTAATTTACCCTGCTTTGTTCAATAAACGCTTGGGGCGACATGCCAAACCAGCGCTTGAAGGCACGCCTGAAGTTGGACACCTCTTGATACCCCAGGCTCAGTGCCACCGATTCAACGGTGTTGTTGCTGACCAGCAGGCTGAGTTTGGCCTGCCGGGCCAGTTCAGAATCGCGCAGGGTTTGGTAGCTGGTGTGTTCATCGCGCAGGTAGCGCATCAAGGTGCGAGATGACAAATGAAAGTGGCTCGCCACTTGCTCACAGGTCCAGATTTGACCCGGGTTGCTGCGCAGCAGTTCGGTGACCCTGGCCGCCCAGCTGCTGGGTCGCCTTTGCTCAAGCAACAACTGCTCGCAGCGTGCCAGCGCCATGGCATGGGTTTCCGGGTCGGCCATGGGATTTTGCATCAGCGCCAAACCATGGGGAATCACGATTTTTGTTTTGGGCTTGTCAAACAAACAGGGAGCGTGCAAAAACTCAGGATACTGATCGGCATAGGCCGGGGCAGAATACGCCAACTCCACTCGCAAGGCAGGCTTTGAATTGCCAATGATCATGCCCAAGTGGTTGACCATGGTGGCCAGCACGGCTTCACAAAAAAAGCACCCCACTTCGTCCAGCGCGATGCCCATGTTGATGATCACCGCAAAGTGATCGCTGGCAATGTGGCCTTCCATGCGGGCAAACCCACCCCGTATGTCGTGAAACTTTTCAGTGGCTTTCCAGGCATGGCCAAGGGTAGGCGAGGAAGCGATCAAGGTGCCCAATGGCCCGTGCGCAGCCAGGTGCAAGTTCGCCCCCCAGCGCAAACCCAAGGCCGGGTTGCCGCTGAGTTGCAGCGCGTTGCGCACAATCACCGCTTGGGTTTCTGCATCAATGTATTTGTTCAGTTCAAGCAGATCAGCCGGTGCAAGGCGCGTGCCTTTCAACAGCAGAAGCTGGCCCTTGTGGTCCAGCCCCTGCTCACGCGCCAATGTGCGCGTGTAGGCTGTTGGAAAAACAACCTTGTTGTTGGCGTCCTGAGCAATCACACAGTTGCGGCCAGGCGGGCACCTTGGTTGATGGCTTCCTTGGCGTCCAGCTCGGCGGCCTTGAATGCACCGCCAATAATGTGAACGGGCTTGCCCAAGGCGAGAACTGATTCTTCCAGCTCACGGTTGGGGTGCTGGCCTGCACACACAATCACGTTGTCGACTTCCAGCAAGTGCTCTGCACCATCGGGTGTACGAATGCGCAAGCCTGCATCCTCAACGCCGATGTATTCCACACCCGACAACAAACGCACGCCCTTGGCTTCCAGCGCAGCACGGTGGATCCAGCCTGTAGTTTTACCGGGGCCCGCAATTTTCTTGGGCTTGCGCTGCAAGATGGTAATTTGGCGTGTCGCTTTTTCAGGGTTGGCTTTGACACCTGCAATGCCACCACGCGCTTTTTGATCGCGGTCAATTCCCCAGAATTCGCAGAAGTCTTCAATGCTGGTGGAGGGAGATTGCTCTACTCCATGATGCGTTAAAAACTCAGCAGTATCCACACCAATGCCGCCACCGCCCACAATGGCCACTCGCTGGCCCACCGGCTTGCCGTGCTTCAACACATCGAGATAACCCATCACCTTGGGGTGATCAACACCCGGCAGGCTGGGCACATTGGGAATAATGCCCGTGGCCAGCACCACTTCATCAAAGTCTTTCAGATCATCCGCACTGACCCGCTTGCCCAGTTGCAGGTTCACGCCTTCCTTCTTCAGCATGGTGCTGAAGTAACGAATGGTTTCGTGAAACTCTTCTTTGCCGGGCACTTGCTTGGCAATGTTGAATTGCCCGCCGATTTCCCTTGCTTCATCAAACAAAGTCACTGCATGGCCGCGCTGTGCCGCAGTCAGCGAGAACGACATGCCCGCCGGGCCTGCACCCACCACCGCCACTTTTTTCTTAGCTGTGGTTTTGACAAAAACAAGCTCGGTTTCGTGGCAAGCCTGTGGGTTCACCAAACAGCTGCAACGCTTGCCACCAAAGGTGTGGTCAAGGCATGCCTGGTTACAACCAATACAGGTGTTGATTTCATCCACCCGGCCTTCTTTGGTTTTTAAAACCCAGTCGGGGTCGGCCAAAAACGGGCGGGCCATGGCGATCATGTCAGCATCGCCGTTTTGTAAAACCCGCTCCGCTTCGCCGGGCATGTTCAGGCGGTTTGAAGCTGCCACTGGAATGGACACCACTTCCTTGATTTTGCGCGTGGCCCACGTGAATGCGCCGCGTGGCACTTGTGTGGCAATGGTTGGAATTTTTGCTTCGTGCCAGCCAATACCTGTGTTCAAAATGTTCACGCCTGCTTTTTCAAGTTCGCGGGCCAGCAGCAGGGTTTCTTCAAGGCTTTGACCATCGGGCACAAGGTCAAGCATGGACATGCGGTACACAATAATAAATTCCGCACCCACTTTGGCGCGAATACGGCGCACCACTTCCAGCGGGAAGCGCATGCGTTTTTCGAAAGTGCCGCCCCATTCGTCGGTGCGTTCATTGCCGCGCTCGGTCAGGAACTGGTTGAGCAAATAACCCTCGGAACCCATCACTTCCACACCATCGTAACCCGCCATTTTTGCGTAGGCCGCGGCATTGGCAAAGCCATCAATTTCCTGCTCAATTTCGACGGGCGTCAATTCACGGGGTGTGAATGGAAAAATTGGGGACTGTTTTGCGGAAGCCGACACCATGTTCACGTTGTAGGCCTGGCGACCTGCGTGCAGCAATTGAATGGCAATTTTTCCTCCCGCAGCATGCACGGCATCGGTCACGGTACGGTGACGAATTGCATCTTGCTCGCTGGTCATGCGGCCAGCACCGGGCCACAGCACGGCAGTTTCAGAAGTGGCAAAGCCACCTGTGATCATCAAGCCCACGTCGCCTTGCGCGCGGCGCGCAAAAAAAGCAGCCAGTTTTTCTGGTGGCTCTTCTTCAAGCCCGGTGTGCATGGACCCCATGATGACGCGGTTTTTCAAGGTGGTGAAACCCAGGTTCAATGGCTCAAGTAACTTGGCGTGCGCTTGATTTTGCATAACTGCGGGCATTTCAATACCTCGATGGTTGGATCAACAAAACATTACAAAGTTATCCAAATATTACGTCAATTAGAAACAAATTAAGGGGTGGCATGCACTTTCACGCTGCATGTGCCAGCCGGTATTCCTTGGGGGTTTGGCCGCACCAGCGTTTGAATGTTCGGCTGAAATTGGATGCGTCCTCGTAGCCCAACGCGTAGGCGATGTCTTCAACCGTGGTATCGGTGTTGGCCAGCAACCAACAGGCGCGTTCTTGCCGCACTTCATCCAGCAATTGCTGAAAGCTGGTGCCCTCGGCCTGCAGGTGGCGCATGAAGGTGCGTTCGGTCAGGTTTTCCCTGGAAGCCATGCTTTGCAAGGTGGGCATGTGCCCTTCGGTTTGCTGCAACAGCATGCGCACGCGCTGGGCCAGGGTGCCGCCGGCTTGAAGGCGCTGCAACTGCAAATCACAATCGCGAAGCAAGCGCTGCAAGGCTTCATCATCGGCAGCCAGGCTGGGGCTGTTCACCAGAGTGCTGCCCAACACCACACGCAACTGCGCATGACCAAAGCTGTTGTGTTGCGCAATTCGCTGATATTCATGAGCCCAGGGCGGGGCTTCAAACGGCCACTCGATTCGAAGTTGCTGTGGCAGTTCTTGCCCCGTCATCGCTGTGAGCAACTGCACCAAACCACCAAGCAACTGGCAATGCAGGTACTCGCGAACCGGGCCCAAATCAACCCATTCTTCAAGCACTGCGGCAAACTCGGGTTCAGGTTCAAACTTCAAATTGGCGAGGTTTTGGCGCAAGCCCGCGTAGCGCTGCAGCAGTAACATGGCGCTGGGCAAATTCTTGCTGGCAATCATGGCTGCACCGAGCGTGCCGTGGGCCGATGCCGGTGTTCTCAAACCCACCTCCAAACCCAGCCATGGGCAGTTGCTCAGCTTGAGCGCCTGCTCAATCAGCTGGCGCATCTGGTCAAAACTCATGAACTGGTTGCTTTCGTGAAGCTGCTGCCAGTTCAGGGGCAAACCGTCCAGAATTTCTTCGGGCAAATGACCGCGACGCTGCAACTCGGCGCACAGCAAACGCGCGTACACCGGGTGCAAGGCAGGCTTTAAGACTGCGACTGATTCATGCAGAGATTGGGTCAAGTGTGTTGTCTCGTGGTGTTTGTTGTTGTTTTGGTTTTGTCACTTTATGACGATGTTATGCCACCCTGCGCGGTGTTGTCCATCGCCTTGCAGGCCTAAGATGAAACCATCCTGAACAACCCGGTGCACACAAAATGACATCAAATACCATGCCCGCCACGCAATACAAAGACCCCAAAAAATACCTTTGGCTGTTGTCGGTCATCGCGCCCTTTGCTGCGCCACTCGGCCCAATCATGTACCTGTACACGGGCCACACACAGTGGCTGTGGATATTTTTGGCGTTCTTTTATATTGGCTTACCCATTCTTGATTTCGTGTTTGGCGAAGACAAACAGAACCCGCCTGAACAAGCGGTGCCCGAATTGGAGAACACCAAGTACTACCGCGTGATCACCTATTTGCTGGTGCCGATTATCACCTTCGGCTTTTTGTTCAACGTGGTTTTTCTCGCCACGCACGATTTGCACTGGCTGCACTGGTTGGCCGTGGCCATTACTACGGGTTCACTGCTGGGCTTTGGCTTGAACCTGGGCCATGAAATGGGCCACAAAAAGCGCAAGCTGGACAAAGCACTGGCGCTGTTCACCCTCTCGCTGGGTGGTTACGGGCACTTCTCGATTGAACACAACCGCGGCCACCACCGCGATGTGGCCACACCGGAAGACCCGGCCACTTCACGCATGGGTGAACACATTTACGAATTCATGCTGCGTGAAATTCCCGGTGCATTCAAACGCGCCTGGAGGCTCGAAAGTGAACGCCTGGAACGTGCGGGCAAAAGCCGCTGGAATGTTGGCAATGAAATGCTGCAAGCCGGCGCCATGACACTGGTGCTGTACACCGCATTGATCGCCCTGTTCGGCTGGCCCATGGTGCCAGTGCTGGCAGTGGTGGCCTTCTGGGGTGCATTCCAGTTGACCAGTGCCAACTACATTGAGCACTACGGCTTGATGCGCCAGAAGCTGCCCAATGGAGACTATGAGCGTTGCGCCCCACACCATTCGTGGAACAGCAATCATCTGGTTTCAAACCTGGTGGTGTTTCAGTTGCAACGTCATTCCGATCACCATGCCAACCCGGCGCGCAGTTACCAGTCGCTGCGTGATTTTCCCGAATTGCCAAGCCTGCCCTCAGGTTACTTTGGCATGTTTTTGGTGGCCTATGTACCACCGCTGTGGTTCGCAATCATGAACCCAAGGCTGCTGGAAGTGGCCGGCAAGAATGCGCAAAAAATCAACATTCATCCGCGCAAGCGTGCACGAGTCATTCAACGCTATTCACTGGCCGTGTAATTGCCCGGTGATCATTCTGCGGGAATGCGCAGATCAAAATTAGCCAGCCTGATTGATCTGCTTGCCCACAGCGCCCTCTTGCAGGGCGCTTTTTATTTCAGCCGGAATTGATTGTTTGGTGAATGCTTTGGCGTCGACCAACACATAAGTGGCTTGTGAAGTGGCAATTACCTGCCCACTTGCCAAATTGGTAAATGCAATTGTGAGTGTAAAACTGGTGTTGCCGAAATGGGTGGGCTCGACTGTGGCACACAGCACATCGTCATAACGCGCGGGTGCTTTCCACTCTGTGAGCAAGCGGACCACCTGGGTTTCATAACCCAGGCGAACCAGTTCCTGATAACTGCCAATGGCTGCACGCAAATATTCAGTGACTGCCAAATCGGTGTAGTCGCCATACCTGGCGTTGAATACGACGCCTTGCGCGTCGCATTCGCCATAACGCACCCTGAATAAAAACTCAAAAGGTTTATGCATCAAGAACTCATACCGGCTGTGCAACAAGCGCCTGCGCCAAGTGTTCCTGACGGGCCCGTGCGTTGTGTTCGGCCTGTTCAAGTGCGGGCACGCGCGACACGCCACGAATGAGATCCACGGCTTTTTCAGCCATCATCATGACAGGGCCATTGGTGTTGCCACCGATCAGGCTGGGCATCACAGACGCATCGACAATGCGCAGACCTTCCAGCCCGTGCACACGCAATTGTGGATCCACCACCGCCATGGAATCGGTACCCATCTTGCAGGTGCCAGTGGGGTGGTAAACAGTGTCCACGCGGTTGCGCAACACTTCACGAATTTCATCATCGGTGTGCACGTTCTCGGTGAACTTGTCTTTCACGATAAACTTCGCCAGGGCCGGTGCATGCATGATTTTCCGGGTCAGTTTAAAACCCTCCACCAACTCATCCAGATCGCGCGGGTCTTTCAAAAAACCAATGTCAATCAAGGGTGGTGTGTCCATGGTGTTGCCTTGCAGGGTAAGGCTTCCGCGGCTGCGCGGGCGCAACAAACACACGTGGCAGGAAAAACCGTGGCCCATGTGCATTTTGCGGGCGTGGTCATCCACCATGGCCACCACGAAGTGCAATTGAACGTTGGGGTCTTTCAGTTCGGGGCTGGTTTTTAGAAACGCACCACCTTCAGCGAAGTTGCTGGTTAGTGCGCCACGGCGGTGTTTGCGGTAGCGGAAAATTTCACGCAACAAACGAATTCCGCCGCGAATCGACAGGCCAAGCGTATCCAGGCTTTTGGTGGAGTAACCAAAAATAAAGTCGGGGTGATCCTGCAGGTTCTTGCCCACACCCGGCAGGTGATGAACCACATCAATGTCGTGGCGAGCCAACTCGGATGAATCGCCCACGCCGGAAACCATCAACAATTGCGGCGTTTGAATGGCGCCCGCAGTCAAAATGATTTCCTTGCGTGCTTTCAACACAGTGACTTGACCGTTGATGGACACCTCAACTCCTACAGCACGCTTGCCTTCAAACAGCACACGCTGAACCATGGCCTTGGTGTGCACAGTGAGGTTTTTACGGTGCAAGTGCGGAAACAGGTAGGCGCGCGCAGCACTGAAGCGTTCACCATTTTTTTGGGTCACCTGATAAATGCCCACGCCTTCCTGATCGGCCCCGTTGAAGTCGTCAGTAATTTTAAAACCTGCCTGCTTGCCAGCTTCCAGATAAATTTGCTGAAAGGGATTGTCGGAACGCAAATCAGCCACGTTCAACGGGCCAGTGTTGCCATGGTAGGCATCACGAATACGCTCGTTGCATTCGCTGAGTTTGAAATAAGGCAGCACTTCTTTGTAAGACCAACCGCTGCAACCTTCTTCATGGGCCCAACGATCATAATCAGAGGCCGTACCACGGATATACACCATGGCATTGATGGCTGATGAACCGCCCAGAGCCTTGCCACGGGGCTGGTAACCCTTGCGGCCATTCAAGCCAGGTTGCGGTGTAGTTTCAAAAGCCCAGTTGTTGATTTTGGTGGGCAACATGGCCACTGCACCGCTGGGAATATTGATGAGGTTGCCGGTGCCGTCGCCGCCGGCTTCAAGAAGGCATACATCGAGTGCTGAGTCTTCGCTGAGGCGACCCGCCATGGCACAGCCACCGGAACCACCACCCACCACGATGTAGTCGTGTTCTGTCTTCATCTGCTCCTCCTGATTTTCAAACCCGCTTGGATCGGGTTTTGTGATTTTCTCACTTGATCATAGAGGAAGCCGGGCAAAAAGAAACGCCTCAAAGCTCACAAAAAATTGATAATTCCGGTCAAGCGATGCGTGTGATCTTCTCGGGTGCAGCGGGTGCACTGCCCACCGCATTTCCAGCCAACTGGTTCACCTGTTCCAAGGCCTCTTCCACCTCTCGCATCACGCGCTGGGTTAATTCCTCAACCGTGGGTACGTCTTGCACCAAGCCTTGCACCTGCCCGATCAACTGCACACCCTGCGTGTGGTTGCCCTCGATGGTGGCTTTCTTGATTTGCAAAACGGCAGCACCGTAAAAGGTAACCGTGAGTGTTTGCTCCAAACCCATTTTGAAGACGTCTTTCAGAATACCCAGCAAAGGCTTGTTCATTTCACGCGCGGCCAGGTAGGCGCGCCACATGGCACGAACCGGATTGAATGGCTTCGACATGATTTTTTTGGAGTTGGGTGTGGTCATGACACGGCAAGGAATGCTGTCGAAATTCTTGCTGTAAATGGTGTCTTCCACTTCTTTTTTTACAATCAATTCTTTGGTGTTGGCATGCACCGGGCTTTCTTTCGATGCGGCCCAGCGTGTGCCCATGGCCACGCCGTCTGCGCCCAAAGCCAAGGCCGCGACCACACCGCCGCCCGTGCCAAAACCACCGGCTGCAATAATTGGAAGCCTGGTTACCTGCCGGATTGCGGGCACCAGCACCAGTGATGTAACTGCGCCGCCGTGCGCTGCGGCCTCATGGCCTGTGACCAACAAGGCATCCGCGCCCGACTGCTCGGCCTTCAAGGCATGCTTGGCATTCACCACAGTCACAATGACTTTGCCGCCATAGTCGTGCACACGCTTGCAAACATCTGCGGGGCTACCGAGGCTGAAGTTGATCACGGGTACTTTTTCATTCAGGGCCACTTCAAGATTTTCACGGGCACCCGGCATGATCAATGCGCAACCAATGCCGAAAGGCTTGTTGGTCAGGCTTCGAACCTTGCGAATTTCAGAGAGGGTTTGTTCAGGCGTCAAATGCCCAATGGCCAGAATGCCCAGACCACCTGCGTTGGCTGTGGCAGCCACCAGATCGGCATTGGCCACGTAGGTCATGCCGGGGCATACCAGCGGGTATTGAATGTTGAACATCTCGGTGATGCGGGTTTTCATGGGCTGTCCGTAGATCGAGTGGGCCGGGTCGGGCAATCCAATGAATATTACATCAACCGAGATATTCTGATAAGCACTGTAAGTATGCGCTGAGTTGCTTTTATCCCAGTGTCTTGGTCAGGTCACCCAACAATGGCAAGCCTCCGAGCAAGCCACCCTCGGCACCGCTGGTCGAACTGATGGATGAGGTCAAACCACCCAGCAAGTCACCGACCACTGGAATACCCGCCAAGGCATCACCACCGGAAAGCAAACCGCCGCCGGAGAGCAGATCACCCCCAAGCACATCGCCCAATACAGGCACGCCGGCCAACAAGCCACCATCGGCACCACCTTCCAAGAGGCCGCCCAACAGTGGAATGTCGCCCAAGGCACTGCCGCCGCCGAGCCCACCAGTCAAGCTGTCCAACGCACCGCCGAGGAATGGAATGTTGCCCAAGGCATTACTGACATCACCACCCAAAGAGCCCGCGAGATCACCGATCAGGTTAGTGACTGGTGCAGCGGGTGTGCTGGCGCCCACCGACGACACCGCATCGCCAACGCCGCCCAACAAACCACCCACGGTGTTCAGCAAGGTGTTGCCGCCTTCTCCGATCAAGGCCAAAGGTGTTGGGGCCAAACCTTCTTGTAGGCCACCACCCAGACCACTGAGGACACCGGCCAAACCACCGTCGTTGTTACCCGTGGCCACTGAATCAACCACACCACCCAAAGTGCCTGCAAGGTCACCCAGCACCGGCACCGGAGCCAACAGTTGGCCGACGCTGTCAGTCACGTTCACCACGGTGCCCACCACGCCGCCAACACCACCATCGGTATTGGGGCCTGTGGTTCCCAACAGGCTGGCCACCAAATCAGACACGGGTGCCAGTGGTGTTCCTTCACCGAACCCGCTCACCTGGTTGGCGGCCACACCGAGCAGATCGGTCAAAGTGCCCAGACCCATGTCGAGCACGTTGGCCACCGGTGCCAAGGGTGTGGCTTCAAGCCCGCTGGTCAAGCCATCGGTCAAACCTGTCAAAATTCCGTTCAAACCGCCGTTGTTGTCGCCCACCAAAGTGGATTCAATCACATTGCCCACGGCATTCACCACGTCGCCCACCACGGGCACGGGTTCGGTCAATTCACCCAGATTGTTGGTCAGGTCACTGATGGTTTCTGCCAGGCCACCCGCATTTTCTGCAGGCAAGGCGCCGGGATTTCCACCACCGCTGCCACCACCGCCGTTGTCATCGTCTGAACCGGCAAATACAGCTGCAGCACCCACTGCACCTGCCAATGGCAGAGCACCCAGGCCTGCGCCAGCCCCCAGCAGGCCAGCACCAAAGAGACCACTCATTTCTCCGGTGGCTTCCTGACCATCCAGCACTGCCGCCTGGTTTTCTCCATCAAACTCGGACACCAAGGTGACATTGCCCAAACCATCGCCAGCATTGGATGTAATCACCACCTGACCGTTGGGGCCTGCATCGGGGTCAAAACCCAGCGTGGCCACACCGCCATTGGAGATTTCGAGGAATGCCGGAATTTGTTGCTGTGTGCCTGGAATGCTGAGCACTGCAATGGAGTTGCTGGTGGAGCGCAAAACGTCACCCGCTTGCAACACCATGTCTTCGCGAAGAGGCGTTTCAATGCCGTTTCGCTTCACGAACACGTCGCCGTCGATATTGGTCACAGAGGCTACTACTGGGCTGTCAAAGTTCATGGTGTTTTCCTTGAATCAAGCAAAGTCAGCGTTTTGAACCACGATGGATTCTGCAAATGCTGCGGAGGAGTTAATGGGCGAGGAGGACTGCGAGAAATCAGTGAAGTCCCTTGGAGAAATCGCGGCAGTGGCTGCATCAAATTGGCTGTTCATGCCAAACAGCGAAAGATCAATTTGCGTGATTTGCGACACAATGCTGTTGAACAAATCAGCGGGAATTACAGTGGAGGCCAATGACAAATCTGTGCTGTTCATGCCCGGCAAAGTGTCCATACTTTGAACAGAACCCATTTCGTTCGACATGTGAATTCCTTGCTGATGTTCCGATTGAAGGGGGGGGGTTAACTAATTTTGGTTAACCATTACTAGGTAGCGAATATACCGAATATGTAAGGTTTTTACTTACACGATGTAAGGGTTTTTTCTAAAAATTGTATTAAAACCACGAAAGAACCCATTTAGGGGGATCAAAATTGGGGGGGGTTCGAGAAAGCAAATACGCGGAGTAGAACACCGCAATCGAATGAAATTAAGGCATCATTCAGCATCCAAATTTTTTACATTCAAAGGGAAATCAAATGGCTCAATTCGAGAATGTCACCGTGGTAAAAGCCGCCAATATTTATTTCGATGGCAAGGTCACCAGCCGCACAGTGTTGTTTGCCGATGGCACGAAAAAAACATTGGGTGTGATGCTGCCCGGCGACTATGAATTTGGCACCGCAGAAAAAGAAATCATGGAAATTCTGGCGGGTGAGATGGATGTGTGTTTGCCAGGTGAAAGCTGGAAAGCAATTACGGGTGGCCAGTCATTCGAAGTACCGGCCAACGCCAAATTCCAGTTGAAAGTGAAAACACCCGTGGATTACTGCTGCAGCTACATCAAGTAATTACGCAGACACCACAAACCGTCCAAACTCAAAACTACCCGACCGTGCGGTGGGAGCAGTACCGGGGAACAGCCAGTAAGGCTGTGCCTCGGAAGACGGCACCACATTCGGAAAACGATCATCCACCGGGCTTGGTCCGGCAATGCTTTTTTCCTGCACCATGGAAATGTATTGGTCCACCACGTATTCCTGCGTGTTGCCGTTGATGATCACTTCTGCGCCAGTTCTTTTGGCAAAGTCTGCAAGCCCGCTGATGCTGGAGTGCTTGGGCTCATAGGCGTCCAGGCTGACCCCGTTTTCACTGGTCACCAACAAACCCTGCCCGGTGTGGGCCACAATCGAGTGATTGCCTTCGGTGTGACCTTTGGTGCGCACCAGAGCGACCGCACCGTCACCCAGCCAGACACTGTCATCCAGCAATTCAATGCGTTCAGGTGCAATGCCTTGCGTGCCTTGGGGGCAGTACCACTGGTTCTGCCAGGGAATCAAAGCCTGCGCACTTTCCCATTCCTCCCGCATCACCAACAGCTTTGCGTTCGGGAATATCGGCGTTTGTCCATTGGCGCCAAGCCAGCGGCTTACATTTTGGGTGTGAAGGTGATCGTAAGTGATGTAGTCCACATCTTCAGGGCGCAAGCCAATGCTGGCCAGGCACTTCAGCACGGTGGAGGTTTTCTTCAGCACCAAGGCTTCCATCACGCCCACCAGGGGCCCTGCTTTGGCATCCAGGTGCGCGAAAAATGGCGTGGCACGCTGGTGTTCCCAATCGGACGGGCTGACCAACAGTGTTTTGACACCCTCACTGCTGGAAAACTGAATGACAAACAAACGGTTGCAAAGATGTACAAAGGGTGTGGGCAAACCGAATGCATTCAGATAGGCAAATTTGCTGGGGTATGGCACGCGCACCAACTCGAAGGTTTTGTAGAACAGCACCTGGGGTTTGGCCAGCATGTCGCGACGAAAATCTTTGGCGGCCTCGCGCACATTGTCCACGCGTTGCATTGGCCGCAATGCATCGCGGGTGCCGTCGAAGTGACTGATGCGTGTGAACATGATGCCTGCCCTTAATCTTTGGTTGCGCTTTCTGAAACAAGCTCACTATAATTTGGACAAGAAATCTTGTCAAAAGTGAACATTGAATGAGCAAAACACCCACGAGGGCTTATGGAGGCGTGGCTGCTGAACAGCGCGCCGAGGAACGCAAGGCACGTTTGCTGGCTGCAGCGCTTGAACTGTTTGCGCGGCAAGGCTACGGGCGCACCACAATTGAAGCCTTGTGCAGCGAAGCCAAAGTGACGGCACGCCACTTCTACCAGTTGTTCGACAGCCGCGAGGCGATACTTCGCGCGCTGTACGACAATATCATCGCAGATCTTCGTGCAGGTGTGTTGAAAGCCATGTCCGCGCCCGAGCTGAATTTGTCTGAACAAATACCACTGGCAGTGAGCGCCATGGTGCATCACTACCTGGAAGACAGCCGACATGCCCGAGTGGGCGTTCTTGAGGTGGTGGGTGTGAGCCCGCAGATGGAAGCACGCCGGCGCGAAGCCATTCATGACATGGCCGGTTTGATTGAAGCCTACCTGAACAATTTGGTGAGCAAAGGCGAGCTGCCCAAACGCAACTACCATTTGGTGAGCGTGGCCTTGGTGGGCGGCATCAATGAGTTGCTGGCCGAGTGGCTGATGCTGGAGAACCCACCCGACATCCCCGAGCTTAGCGAAGAGATCATCAACATTCTGAATGCCTTGATAAGGGGAGCCGCGCGATGAACCGCGTCAATTCCCAGGGTGTGCGTGATGCCTTGGTGTTTCACGCCGCATTTTTTGCAGTTGCCATTCCGGTTGCATTGAACACCACGGGCAACACCTTGGGCGTTGCACTGCTGGTGTTTGCGGTGGCCTACAACATTGCGCTTCCATTGACTGGCGTGTTGAGGGGGCATGGCGAATGGGTCCGCTTGTGGAAGTTTTTGCTGCCGCTGTCCATCGCCCTGCCCTGCGCCGACTGGATGCTGGTGGAACGCATGGGCACATTGACCTTTCCCGATCACGGCATTGTGCGCTTGGGTGGAGCGGTGCCCGTCTATTTCATGGGCTTGTGGATCATGCTGCTGTGGCAAGTGTGCTGGCTGGCACTGGCCACCTCAAAACCCTACCCCGTGGTGGCAGCACTCTCGCTGGGTGGGTTCCTGATTTGGGAATGGGCTGCACGCCCCATGAACCTGTGGCATGCACAAGAGGTGCTCCAGGTGCAGGGCTTTGCGCTTTACCCCCTGATTCCGGAAATGTTGCTGGCCATGGGCGCACTGTGGCTGTGGAACATACTGGGTAACAAATCCACTTTTCAACAAATTACTGGTGCACTGGCTCTGGCTGTTTTCTATGCGGGTGCGCTGTCACTTTCACTGCTCTGGATTGGTTAACACATGAATTCGATTGAACTGAAGCAACCCGAATTAAAGCAACCCTTCACACTGCCTTGTGGCGTGGTCGTTCCCAACCGGCTTTGCAAAGCCGCCATGACAGAAGGTGTGGCGAATTCGAAGCTGCAAGCCACACAACGCCACGCCACGCTGTACAAGCGCTGGGCCGAGGGTGGTGCGGGCATTTTGATCACCGGCAATGTGTTGATTGACCGAAACATTCTGGAGCGCCCCGGCAACGTGTCCATTGACCCGGCCCCCGAACACGGCGAGCCCGACGGCATCGATGCCCTGCGCGCCTGGGCCAAAGCAGGCACCAGCAATGGCAACCACTTGTGGATGCAAATTTCACATGCCGGGCGACAGTCGCCCCGCTATGTCACCAACCAACCCGTTGGCCCTTCTGCTGTTCAACTGGAATTGCTGGGCAACTACGCCCCACCCCGAGCCCTGCGCGAGGATGAAATTCTGGACCTGATTCAACGTTTTGCACGCGTGGCCCGAATCGCCAAAGAAGCCGGTTTTACCGGCGTACAAGTGCACGGGGCACATGGTTATTTGCTGTCGTCTTTCCTCTCGCCAGTGACGAACCAGCGCACTGACCAATGGGGCGGCAGCCTGGAAAACCGTGCCCGTTTTTTGCTGCAAGCCGTGCGCGCCGTGCGCCAAGCGGTGGGGCCTTCGTTTCCTGTTGCCGTCAAGCTGAATTCGGATGACTTCCGCAAAGGCGGTTTTTCCAATGAGGAATGTTTGCAGGTGGTGAAGTGGCTGAATGATGAAAAAATCGATCTGCTGGAAATTTCAGGAGGCACCTACGAGCAGCCGCGTTTGCTGGGCCACACCGGTGCAGCCGATTCCGTGAAAGACGAACAACCCGCCCAACGGGAAAGCACCAAAAAACGCGAGGCTTACTTTCTGAATTACGCAAGAGCCATTCGAGAAGTGGCCACCATGCCCTTGATGGTGACCGGTGGTTTTCGCAGCCGGGAGGCGATGGAAGAGGCATTGAGCGACGGCGTGTGCGATGTGATTGGACTGGGTCGCCCGCTGTGCACACACCCGGACACACCCAAGCAATTGATCAATGGAAAAATTGATCGTGCCGCGAGTTTTGAAAACATGCTGAAGTTGACAGACAAAGGTATTTTTTCACCAGCCAGCCCGGTGCTTCCCTTGAAATTGATCAATGTGCTGGGCGCGCAAGCCTGGTATTACCAACAAATTTTCCGATTGGCAGATGGTCTTGAGGCCAAACCGTCCATGAGCCTGATCGGAGCCTTCTTCAAATATTTGTTCAATGAATGGACAACGGCATTTAAAGTAAAACGTTCTTCACGTTGAAGCTGTACAACATCAGCAAAGCCCAATATTCAGGAGAAATTCATGTCAAGAAGCGCGCTGTACTCACCGAAACAACAACGCGGCATGGGCCTTCTGGGCTCTGTTGTGCTGGCAGCGGGTGTGGTGGTGGCCGGTTTTTTAATGGCCACTGCGGTGAAGGAATTTCGCAAGTATGATCAGTTCATTGAGGTGCGAGGCCTGGCCGAGGAAGTGGTGAAATCGGACAAAGCCAGCTGGAACCTGTCTTTCTCGGTACTTGCAGAAACGCCGCAAGCCGCGGGTGCCAGCTGGACGAAGCAGTTGGAAAAACTGGAAAGCCTGGTGCTGGGCATGGGCTTTGAAGCCAGCGATATTCGCCGGCAACCTGTGACCATTTTTGAAAACGTGAACCCAAACGGTGGCTTTGTAGAACCTGGCAAACGCTGGCGTGCGCAGGGTGGCTTTGTGCTGGAAACGGCCAAGGTGGATGCGGTTGAACAAGCGTCGCTGAAAAGCGATGTGTTCTTGAATGAAGGTATTTTGATTGAATCCAGTTTCATTCAGTTTTACTTCACCGACTTGAACAGCATCAAGCCCCGAATGCTGAAAGCCGCCACCGACAATGCCAAGGAAGCCGCACAAACTTTTGCAGCCGACTCAGGCGTCAAGGTGGGTGCATTGAAAACAGCCACTCAGGGACTGTTTTTAATTTCAGCGCCATTGGGCGATTACGGTGGCGAGAACACTGTGATGAAAAAAATTCGCGTGGTCACCAAGGTCCAGTATTTGGTGGAGTAAATTTCAGCGAGGTTTGGCTTTACTCACCCATTCACTTAGCGGTGTAGCCGCAGCCCACAATTCATGGCCTGCATCGTTGGAGTGAATGAAATCGCCACTGTTGTACTGCGGCAGGAATGTAAGGCCGCCTGGCGCTTCCACTTCACCGTTGTAATCCGCCACACCATCACACTCGCCACTGTTTAAAATCCAGTCGTTCAACTTGGCGCGCTCGCCGGTCAAATTGGCCTGGAAGGATTGCGCACCGGGAATCCAGGTTGGGCAATACACATTGATGCCCTTTGCATGGGCTTGTTCAATAACTTCCTGGTAATTGGCGATGATTTCATCGGCACTTCGGCTGGACAAGTCATTGGTTACCCACACCACCACCGAACTGACACCCACGGTGTCGAACACGTCGCGTTCCAACCGTGTTGCACTGGCGTTTTGCAGCGTGTCGCCGCCGATGCCACGGTTCACAATCGTGTCGCGCTGTCCCTGCGGAATTTCATTCAACATGCGAACTGACAGCAAGTCGCTGATGCGCTTAAAACCATTTTGGCTGGTGTTAAATCCATGAAAACTGGAGCTGCCCAAAAACACCATGGCACCTTTTGCGTCTTTCGTCAGTACTTCGATGTCCCGCAGCGCATACACCGTGCAACCATTGCACATAATGGGCAAACCCGGAGGAGTTGAAAAACGGGTTTCATCAATCAATCCATAACCCGCGCCAGAATCCTCAAGTGTTTGATTGCCCGAGCCATTGGGCAGTTTGTAGGATTCAATCCAGGTGGCACCGAACTCACCAGGATTGTCCGCACCTTTCACATACAAACTCACAGCAAGATCGTCTTGGTTGTTGACCTTGAACGCGATGGGATCGCTGTAAAACGATTCGGTTTGGGGCGGAATTGTGGCGCTGGTCTGGCCGCAATTAAAGGTCACTGCCTTGCTGGTATTCAGCTTCAGGTTTGCGCCTGTTGCGCCCTCACGCAGGCCTACTGCGGCGGCACCAATCTGCATGGGTTGATCGCTCAGGTTGATGAAACGAATACGCACCGCATTGCCACTGGCCGTGACTCGGGCAATGTTGCGAACCGTTGTTTCCACGGGCGCCGCGCCGGTGACGTGGGTAACACCCCAGGCCGACATCCAGCGTGCACCGTCAGCCGCGTTTGAATTGCTGTTGCAAGACAAGCCGGAAGGTTGGGTATTGGAGCCCGAGGAACCTGACGAAACGCCATTGGATTCCGATGAACAGGCGGCCACTAGAAGCATTGCAAGTGGCCAAAAAAGTTGTTGTAGTTTGCGGTAATTCAAAAATATCCCCTGAAGTGGTCGTACTGATACTTCAGAGGATGCCTTGGTGGATGTATTTCAGCATTCGTGGATAGCCGCAGCAGAAATATACCTAAGTGGTTCTACGTCGATTGTTAAATTTCGTGTACGAACAAATCCCGCTCAAAACGAATTTGTGGCCAGAACACGCCATCGTCGGCACGCTCGCCAGCACCAATCACCATGATGGGGAAAGCATCGTCATTCAGTTTCAACAATTTACGCACGCGGGCTTCGTCGTAGCCCTCCATCATGCAGGTGTCGAACCCGTGCGCACGGAAAGCCAGCACCAGGTTTTCGCAGGCCAGTGCCGCGCTTTTTGCGGCCCACAATTCCACCTCGCTACGGGTGTAGGGGCCGCGAGGCAAAGGCGCAATCAAACCACCCACATTCGATGCTGCTTTTTTCACCATGGCAAAACTGTTCAGGGGACCAGGCGAGTAGTTGTAGGGAATCAGTTGGTAGTAACGGCGTACCAGCGTGGGCACTTCCGGCATGGGCCACTCTTTAATCATCTTCTTGGAAAAGTCACTGACACGATCAACACGCGCCACGCACACAATCAGTTCCTGTGCAGTTTTTGCAGCCAACTGGCCCAAACAGGCCGTTACCAATTTGGCTTTTTTGGCTGGCGTTTTTACCACGTAAAACTCCCAGGGCTGCAAACCTGAAGAACACGGCGCAAGCAAGGCCAGGTCCAGGCATTCGTCGAGCACTTCCTTCGGGATCGGCTTGTCAGTGAACTTGCGAACCGACCTTCGGCTTTCCACTACTTTTTTGAAATTGGCGGCGCTGATTCCCTTCGGTGCCGGTTCGTAATACCGCTGCTTGCCGTCCACTTCAATGGTCTTGAATTTGCGTGCTGCTGCTTTCATGTTTTGCGTGCTCCAGACTGCTTGAATGTTGAACCCAATTTTTGAGAAAAGTTTTTCATGCCGTGCTCAAAGTCATCCATCAAGGTGTACACCACGGGAATAACCAAGAGGCTTAGGAAGGTAGAGGTCATCAAACCACCGATCACGGCAATCGCCATGGGGCTTCGGAAACTGGTGTCTGCATCGCCCGTGCCAATTGCAATCGGCAGCATGCCGGCGGCCATGGCAATGGTGGTCATGATGATGGGGCGGGCGCGCTTGTGGCAGGCATCTACCACCGCATCCAGCCGGCTCATGCCCTTTTCATTGCGGGCCACAATGGCGTACTCCACCAGCAAAATCGAGTTCTTGGTGGCAATGCCCATCAGCATGATCAAACCGATCAGTGAAGGCATGGAAAAGCTTTTCCCTGCCATCAACAAGCCCACAAAGGCACCACCCAGGCTGAGTGGCAATGCAGCAAGAATGGTAACCGGTTGCAAGAAATCTTTGAACAACAGCACCAGCACCACAAAAATACACAACACACCAGTGAGCATGGCCAAACCAAAACTGGCGAACAATTCTTCCATCACTTCCGCATCACCAATGTTGCGTTGGGCCACACCCGGCGGCAGGTTTTTGATGCTGGGCAATTCCTGGACGGCTGCTGTCACATCGCCCAACGGTTGCCCTTGTAATTCAATTTCAAAGTTCACATTGCGAGCACGGTCGTAGCGATCAATCACCGAAGGACCAGCGTTGATGCCCAAGGTGGCGACCTGGTTCAAAGGCACACTGGGTACACCTGGTTTCGCTGAAGGAACTGCAAGGCGTTCAAGCACACTCAGGTCTTTTCGGGCCTCGTCGTCGAGGCGAACCACGATGGGCACCTGCCGTTGCGGCAGGTTCAGCTTGGGCAGGGCTGCATCATAATCACCCATGGTGGCCACGCGCAGGGTTTCGCCCATGGCAGCGGTGCTTACACCGAGGTCGGCTGCTTTGGAAAAATCGGGTTTGATCCAGATTTCTGGCCGCACCAAGGCCGCACTGGATGCAATGGAGCCCAGGCCGGGAATGGTGCGCAAATCGCGTTCCACCTCACTGGCTGCCCTGGACAATGCTTCACCATCTTCGCCTGAAAGTACCAACACATACTTTTCGCCCGAGGCGCCCAAACCCACCTTGTAACGCACGCCTGGCAAGTTGCTGAGTGCCTCACGCATTTGTGTCTCAGTCACCTGCTTGCGTACGGTGCGTTCGCCTCGCGGATCGAGCAACACGGTGAGCGTGGCTTTGCGAACTTCAGCCTGTCCGCCCATCATGAAGGGATCGGTTCCGGCTGCGCCACCGCCAATGGTGGTGTACACGCTGCGCACATACTCTACGTCGCTGATCAACTCGCGAGCCTTCTCGGCCGCTTTGCGGGTTTGCTCATAAGTGCTGCCCGGTTGCAGTTCGATGTAAACCTGGGTTTGCGACAAATCATCAGGCGGAATAAACCCGGTGGGCAACAGGGGAATCAACATGATAGAGCCCACGAAAAAGGCACCCGCAGCCACGCAGGTGACAAGCCGATGGGCCAGGGCCCAGCGCACCCAGTCCAGATAACGGGCCATCATTTTACCGGGCTCGTTTTTCTCATGTTCATGGCCTTTGGAAGTCAACATGTAAGCCGCCATCATGGGCGTCAACATACGGGCCACCACCAGCGAAGCAAACACGGCCAGCGCAGCGGTCCAGCCAAACTGTTTGAAAAATTTTCCGGCAATGCCGCTCATGAATGCGGTGGGTAAAAACACGGCAATCAATGTGAAGGTGGTTGCGATCACAGCAAGGCCAATTTCATCAGCGGCCTCACGTGCAGCATCCAGTGGGCTTTTGCCCATGCGCAAGTGGCGAACAATGTTTTCCACTTCCACAATGGCGTCATCGACCAAAATACCCACCACCAGCGACATGGCCAGCAGCGACACCACATTAAGGCTGAAGCCCAAGTAATACATGCCCGCAAATGCCGGGATTACCGACAAGGGCAAAGCCACCGCAGATACGAAAGTGGCCCGCCAGTCGCGCAGGAAAAACCACACCACCACCACGGCCAGAAATGCACCTTCGTAAAGCATTTTCATGGAGACATCAAAATCTTCTTTCACAGGCTCCACAAAGTTGAATGCCTCGACAATGGTGAGGTCGGGTCGCTGCGCCTTTAACTCTGCCAGGGCCGTGGCAACACCTTGCCCCACCTCTACCTCACTGGCACCTTTGCTGCGGGTAATCTCGAAACCCACCACATCCTGACCATTGAGCAGGGCGGCCGATCGCCGATCGGCAATGGTGTCTTTAATCGTTGCTATTTCAGGCAACTTCACGCGGCGACCATTGCTCAGCACAATTGAAATTTCTTTCAGCTGATTGGCATTGTCCACAGTGGCAATGGTACGCAGCGGTTGCTCGCCCACCCCCAGGTCGGCCCGGCCACCGGCAGTTTCCAGCTGGGTGTTGCGCAGTTGGCGCGACACATCCAGCGCACTGACACCCAGCGCTTGCATTTTCAAGGGATCAAGTTCGACCACCACTTCGCGTGTTACACCACCCACCCGGTTTACAGCTCCAACACCTTTCACGTTCAACAGGGTTTTGGTGATGGTGTCGTCGACATACCAGGACAAACCTTCCTCATCAAACGCGGTGGAGGCGATGGTGTAAGCCAGTACAGGTGCACCGCTTAATTCCAGTTTATTGACCACCGGGTCGCGCAAATCGGTGGGCAAATCGGCACGCACGCGCGACACGGCAGACCGCACATCATCCACGGCTTCCTGTGTGTCTTTTTCCAGATTGAATTCGACCGTGATGCTGACAATGCCGTCTTGAATCTTGGTGTAAATGTGTTTGAGTTGTTGCAGTGTGGCAAGCGAGTTTTCAATTTTCCGGGCAACATCGTTTTCAAGCTGGGAAGGCGATGCACCAGGAAGACTCGCAGTGACCAGCACGGTGGGCAGTTCAATGTCTGGGAACTGCTGAATTTTCATGCTGGAAAAGCTGTACAGCCCCATCACGGTGAGCAGGAAAAAAAGCATCACCGCAGGAATGGGGTTTTTAATGGACCAGGTCGAGACGTTCACTGAATCACCTTCACCAAATCGCCATGGGCCAGGAAAGCCACACCGCTTTTTACCACCTTGTCACCGGGCTTCACACCTTCCAACACCTCGATGAATTCGCCTTGCGCCTTGTTCACGCGCAACTTGATGCGCTGCACCTTGCTGCTGGCTTCGTCCACGGTGAATGCGTAGGTAAAGCCATCGCGCTCAATCACCGCAGTTTGCGGAATTACTGTCGCGGTTTGCTGGCCCAAATCAAACTCGCCGCGCAGGTACATGCCCGGTTTCAATCCCTTGGCGTAGGCGCCGGGAACATCGACGTACACCATGCCGGTTCGTGATTGCGCATTGATGACTGGGCTAAGTGTGCGCACCTTTCCCTGGATGGCTTCGCCCCCACTAAACACAGTCGCTGCCATGCCTTCAGAAATTCGGGCCAGCTCTGCGTCGGTCACCTCAGCTTGCCACTCCAGGCGCTGCTGGCGAACCAAGCGGAACAGCTCTTGCCCCGGGGCGGGCACCGAACCCAAAGTCGCCGTGCGCGCACTGATTACGCCGTCGTCCAGCGCAATGACCGCGGTGTTGCGCAAGCGAATTTCCTGCTGGGTTTGTAGCGCCCTAGCCGACAACAAACGGGCCTGTGCCGACTTTTCTGCTGCAATGACCTGGTTGCGTTCTTGCGCGCTGACTGCACCTGCGTCGGTGATGTTGCGAATCATGTCAGCATTCAGCTTTGCCTGCTCGAACAAAGCCTGTGCTTCGGCCACGCCCGCTTTGGCCTGTGCCAAATCGGCATTCACTGTTTGTTGATCGAACAGCGCCAGCGTTTGCCCCTTCTTTACGACATCGCCAACTTCGGCGCGCAAAGAATCAATTCGTACCCCATTGAGTTGTGAACCAATCACTGCCTCTTGCCAGGCAGCCACGCTGCCATTCACGGACAGGGTCAAAGGAATGGTTTTCTCCTCCACCGCGGCCAGTTCAACCGACAAGCTGGCCTTGCCGGGAACTTCCGTTTCACTTGCAGCACCAGGTGCGGCTTGCTCGGTGCCGGGTGAACAAGCACCCAACAACAAGACTGCCGCAAGCATGGCGACGGGGTACTGACTTAAAACCATTGGAATTTTCATTTGCTGCAATCCTGTTTGCGTCGTTTGCTTTCACTGTCGAGCATGGCGCGGGCATAACCAGCCAAGCGTTCACTCAGGGTATCGATGGCTTTGGCATTGCTCATTAATTTGGGGCAAATTACATCGACCACATCTTGAGCCACATAAAAATTCACGGCCATGCCCATCATTGCGAAGGCCAGGCGTTGGATGTCGAGGTCGGGTTTACTCAAACCAAAATAGGCGGTCAACATGTTCACCAAAGCCATGTGCTGCGGCTTGATTTCCGCATCAATTTCATGCTCCCAGGCACCGGTGGGTTCAATCATTTCGCGGAAATGCAATTTCATCACCAGGCGAAAGGTTTCACCGTGCTTCAAGGGCTCCAGGAAATCCCGGAACAATTGCTTTAAGGCTTTGTCCACGTCGGTGCTGTTCAAATCAGGAATGCCCTGTTCAAACGGCGTGCCACACAGCGGCTCGGTGTAAGCCGCCCTGTAAAGACCAGCCTTGTCACCAAAGTAATAGCGAATGGAGGAGATGTTCGCTCCCGCCTTGTCGGCAATTTCGCGCGTGGAAGCTCCTTCATAGCCCTTTTCGGCGAAGGTGATGAGTGCAGCCTGCACCAGCTTTTGCCGTGCAGACTGCTGCTTGTCTTGAAGCATGGGGAAGTCCAGAATTAATTCAATCGATTGATTTAAAAATATATCAAACGAATGATTAAACAGCAATCGTGAGCAGTGCATTTCTCGGGATTGAAACGAATCGACACCACCGAATTCCTGAAACTTGCTACTCTTGGCGAGCAAATTCAAAAAACAACAAACTGGAGACAATCATGGGTATGGCGGAAAAAGGCAGCAAGGCGCTGCGAAAACTGAAATCGGTCGCTCAAAAACGGGCGTCCAGTCTTCCGGCAGGCAATTTGATCAATGCCGTGGTTGACCAGGTGAATCAGTTTGAAACCGGTATCAAGCAAACAGTAGATGGTGTTCAGGACAAGGTCAAAGGCTTGCAAGCCAACTTGTTGAAAATGTACCAGGCCAACAAAGAACTGGAACAGGAGAACCGGGAATTGAGCAAAACCATGGTGGGGCTGGAGAAAGACAACGCCCACCTGACCATGCAACTGGACCGCACCCAAATGGAACTGGATGTATTGAAGGCCAAGCTGGAGAACATTGGCAAACTGGTGAGTGGCTACGAGGAATCAATTGCCGCAGTCACACGCAGCAACAAACCCAAACGCAAATAAGCAGAAAAAAGAGCCAGCCGATGACCCGCACACCCATTCCACGATTTGACGACAACTACTCGGAAGATGCTGCCAAAGCGCGCCGCGAATTTTTAACACAACAAACCGGAGCCAGCTTGCATCACACTGGCACCTATTCCCTGCCCCCTGAAAGTTTGAAAAGCAACACCGAGAACTTCATTGGTGTGGTGCAAATGCCGGTGGGTGTGGCCGGACCAGTGTTGATTCATGGTGAACATGCACAAGGCTGGTTTTATGTACCTTTGGCGACCACCGAAGGCACACTGGTGGCCAGTTATAGCAGGGGCATGCGCATGGTGAGCGAATCGGGCGGCGTGAAGGTGACGGTGGCCGAGGAATACATGCAACGTGCGCCACTTTTTGAATTCGAGGATGCCCGCGCGGCCAAACGGTTTTTGCAATGGATCAATGAAAACCTGGCCATGGTCAAAGCCGAAGCAGAGAAAACCACCAGCTTCGGCAAGCTGGAACACATTCAAACCTGGCAAGTGGCGCGCATGGTGTACACGCGTTTCAACTACACCACTGGCGATGCGGCCGGGCAAAACATGTGCGGCAAAGCCACGCATGCCGCCTGCCAATGGGCATTGAAAAACAGCCCGGAGGCGATTAGTTACTTTGCCCTGAGTGGCGCCATTGAAACGGACAAAAAACATTCGCACATGAACCTGCTTCACAGCCGGGGCAAGCGTGTAATTGCGGAAGCCACCATCAAGCGCGAAGTGTTGCAAAGGCTGGCGCGCACCACTCCTGAAACCATTTTCAAGCAACGCCAGCGCAGTGCCATAGGCGCACAACTGGCTGGCAGTGCCTACAGCGGCCCCCACTCGGCCAACGGCATTGCCGCTTTGTTTATTGCCACAGGGCAAGATGAGGCCAATGTGGTGGAAAGCCACACCGGCATGGTGTTCATGGACATTACAGCCGATGGAGATTTGTATTTCTCTGTCACATTGCCCTCGGTGATCTGCGCCACCAAGGGTGGTGGAACAGGCTTGGCCACGCAGGCCGAGTGCCTGAAAATACTGGGCTGCGAGGGCACTGGCAAGGCGCGTAAACTGGCGGAAATTGTGGGCGCCACGGTACTGGCAGGAGATTTGTCTTTGCTGTCCGCCATTCTGGCGGATGAATGGGTTTCCTCCCACGACGCCTATGGTCGGAATCGTTAAGCCGATGCAAGTCAGCGCCCGTCCCTGGGCGCTGTCAGTAAATCACTGACCGCTGGTGCAGTGCGGAATGACTTGGAATGTGTTTCAGTGCACACTCGTTTTACAATACAAAAACGAGGAGACACAATGCAGTCTGAGGCAGGATCCGCGCAGTTGAACAACTCATTGATCAAACGTGTAGCTGGCATCGTGACGAAAGTCTCCGACGCCTTTGCATTTCCCCTACGAACTTCCCACTACATTGAACTGGTCAACCCCTTGTGGAGCACCCATGCACTTCAAGCGCGAGTTGAAGCAGTTTGGGACGAAACCTCTGATTCACGCACCATCACCTTGCGCCCTGGCCTGAACTGGCGAAGCCACCGCCCCGGTCAACATTTGCGCATTGGTGTGCCCATTGGCGGGCAACATTTCACACGCACCTATTCCATCAGTTCTGCCCCAGAGCGAAACGACGGTTGCTTCACCATCACCGTGAAAGCAATCGACAACGGTCGCATGTCGCACCACCTGGTGCGCAAGCTGAAAGTGGGCGATTACGTGCCGATTGGTGTACCGCAAGGCGACTTTTACCTGCCCGATGCACAGCCTGTGCTGCCCCTGTTTATTACTGCGGGCAGCGGCATTACACCGATTATGAGTATGCTGCGCAGCCTGGTGCTGCAAGAGCGCATGCCCAACACTGTGCACATTCACTATGCACCCCACACTTACGACGTCATTTTTGGGCGTGAACTGAAAGAAATTGCGGACAGGCAAAAGCTGTACACCTTGAACCTGGTGCACACCCGTGAGCCTGGCCAGAAACCTGAAGACATTACCGGCAAACGCCCCCACTTTTCCAAAGAGCAGCTCGAGCAACTTTGCCCCGACTGGCGAAAACGCGATGTGTACGCCTGTGGGCCGCAAGCCATGCTTGATGCAATCGAGAAACTTTACGAATCCGAAGGGCTAAGCCGCCAGGTGCACACCGAACGATTCCGCGCCCAACTGGCAGGCGTTCCCACCGAGGTGAAAACGGGCGTGGTGAAATTTCTGAACAGCGATGTGAGCGCCAATTCAGATGGTGAAACCAACCTGCTTCGCCTGGCCGAGGATTCCGGCCTGAACCCGGAACACGGCTGCCGAATGGGCATTTGCCACGGTTGTGATGTGAAACTGGCCAGCGGCTGTGTGCGTGATTTGCGCACGAACGCGCTGATCAATGAAACGGGACAAGTGATTCAGATTTGCGTGTGCGCCGCGGTGGGCGACGCAGAAATTGAAGTGTAAGTAACACGGGAAGCAGGAGACACAACATGGGCATGCCAAAACATTTGAGCGCCAGCGACATTGAAGAATTTGGTCGCGAAATGGACGCCATACGCAATGAAATTGCAGACTCGCTGGGCAGCAAAGACCGCGCCTACATTCTCTCGGTCATCAAATGGCAGCGAAGCCTGATGCTGGCCGGGCGTATTGTGGTGTTTCTCAGCTTTTTCCTGTTGCCCATGAGCGACTGGACCTTCACAGGCTGGCCACAATTCTGGGCAGTGCTTCTGCTAGGCGCGGTGATGCTGGGCGTGTCGAAAAGCATTGAGAATATGGAATTGGGCCACAATATCATGCATGCCCAGTTCGACTGGATGCGCGACCCCAATATTCAATCCAACACCTGGGAATGGGACAACGTTTGCCCTTCTGACCAGTGGAAACACAGCCACAATGTGGTGCACCACACCTGGACCAATGTGCACGGCAAAGACCCCGACATTGGCTACGGCGTGCTGCGCGTTACCGACGACCAGCGCTGGCATGCCAAATACCTGTTCAACCCGGTGATCAACTTTGTGTTGATGATGATGTTTCAGTGGGGCGTAGCCCTGCACGACCTGGAGGCCGACAAGCTGCTGGCTGGCAAAAAGAGTTTCAAAGAGATTATTCCCATGCTGAAACGAATCGGCTGGAAAGTACGCCACCAGCTGTTGAAAGACTATGTGTGCTGGCCTGTATTGGGCGCAGCAGTCACTGTGCCAGTCACTGTATTTTTTGGGTTTGATGTAGTGAATATTGCCTTGGCTGGTTTCGGCTTCACCATTGTGGCCAACCTGATCGCCAACGGCATTCGCAATATTTGGTCGAATGTGATTATTTTCTGCGGCCACTTCCCGGCCGGTGTACACCACTTCACCAAAGAAGAAGTGGAAGGCGAAACCCGCGCAGCCTGGTATGTGCGCCAACTGCTGGGCAGCTGCAATATTACCGGTGGCAAGTTGTTCCATATTTTGTCGGGCAACCTGAGCCACCAGATTGAGCACCACCTGTTTCCGGACATTCCTGCCAACCGCTATGCAGAAATGTCACCCCGAGTACAGGCTTTGGCTGCGCGCTATGGCCTGCCCTACAATAAGGGCAGCTTCACGCGCCAGTTTGGCACCACCACCTGGAATATCTGGCGTTTGTCTTTGCCTTGAAACTAAACCGCCTGAACGGTGCTGTATGCGAAAAACAGCACCAGACTGGCGGCCATGGTTCCGTTGAACCACTTCAAGCGCAGCGGGCTGTTAATCAAGGCCCGCAAGCGCGCACCCAACACCAGCCACAATCCCACGCACAACAAACCCACACTGGCCATGATCACGGCCACCATCAATACATCCAGTACAGGCGTATTCGAGCTGGCCGGGAAAAGCGCGACAGCCGCTGTGGCCATGAACCACGCTTTGGGATTCACCCACTGAAACAACACCGCATTGAAAAAGCTCAATGGTTTGGTGCCAGGCTTCAGCGCATCAGCAGACGGTGAAAAGCTGGCAATTCGCCAGGCCAAATACACCATCATCAGCAAGCTGAATACCAACAGGGCCGTGTGAAACCAAGGCAAGCTTTCAAACACCGCATTCAAACCCAGACCCATGGCCAGCAGCATCAAGGGAAAGCCCACAATAATGCCGAAGAAATGCGGCAGGCTTTTTCGCACGCCAAAATTCATGCTGCTGGTCATGATCATCAGGTTATTGGGCCCAGGCGTAATAATGCTTAAAAATGCGAACAGGGCAATGGCTTGAAAGTGCTGCATGGCGAACTCCTTTCGTGGAGCAACAATGGAACACTCACTGTAAGAACTTTTGCAATTTCAGTACAGATTCAGGATAATGAAATAATGTGCAGTACAGATAAATCTTACGAAAATCTGTACTGCTTTTGAAATTCGACTTCTGTGCGGGTGACCCCATGAAACTGGAACGTTGGCAAGTCATTGCAGCCGGCATTTGTTCGCTGATCCTGACCGTGGGTTTGGCCCGATTTTCTTACACGCCTTTGCTGCCCATCATGCGCGACCAGGCTGGCTTAAGCGCCTTTGATGGTGGCTGGCTGGCCACAGTCAATTACATTGGCTACATCAGCGGCGCCCTGTTGGCCTCGACACTCAGCAACCTGGATTACAAATACCTGCTTTACCGTTTCGGCTTGATTGTGGCCGTAATCAGCACCATTGGCATGGGCTTGACCACCGATGTCAACCTGTGGGTATTTCTGCGCTTTATTTCAGGTGTGTCCAGCACAGCGGGCATGTTGATCGCATCGGGCCTGATCATGAACTGGCTGGCCCGCCAAAACCTGAAAACCGAACTGGGCCTGCACTTTGCCGGCGCGGGCATGGGTTTGGTGTTGTCTGGCCTTGCAGTTATGGCGATGGTTGACCATTTGGCCTGGGACCAACAATGGTGGGTGCTGGGTGTGGTGGGCATTCTTTTCTTCGTGCCCGCCTGGATATGGATGCCCAAACCCGCCAAGGCTGGCAGCGCAGAAGCACAGGTGGCCGATGTGGCACCACCGAGCGCAAAATGGATGCGATTGATGCTGGGCGCTTACTTCTGTGCCGGCTTTGGCTACGTGATCAGCGCCACCTTCATTGTGGCCATTGCTGAAACCCTGCCTGAACTTCAAGGCAAGGGCCCTTGGGTGTGGGTGGTGGTCGGGCTGGCGGCGATGCCCTCCACTTTCATTTGGGATCGCGTGGCCCGAATTACCGGTGTATTCGAGGCACTGGTGCTGGCCTATGTTCTGCAAATCATCTCCATTCTGATGGCTGGTTTCATCGATGGCTATTGGGCTAACATGGTTAGCGCGGTGCTGTTTGGCGGCACGTTTGCAGGCATTGTGAACCTGACGCTGAGTATTGCAGGCCGCCAGTTTCCCGCCAACCCCAGCAAGGCAATGGCCCGCATGACACTCAGCTACGGCGTATCGCAAATTGCAGCACCCGCCCTGGCCGGTGTGATTGCAGAACGCACGGGCACCTACCGTGGCTCGCTGTACCTGGCTGCGGCATTGATGGTGGCGGGTGTGTTCATGGTGTGGCAACTGAAAAAGCAAACCGAGGTTTAAGCGGTGGACACGACCTCTTGCAAATACGAAACACTGGCTTTAAACCTGCAGGCCTTGATTGAAAACAATCATTTTGCAGCGGGGTACAAACTGCCCTCGATCCGAAAGCTCTCGGAACAATGGCATTACTCCATCGACACGGTACAAAAAGCACTGAATCTGCTCGAAGATCGGGGCTATGTGCAACCAGTTGCGAAATCCGGCTACTACGTACAAGCCCGCAATGTGCCCGTTGGGGCCGTGTGCACGCAGGCCCCCGATTCAATTGTGCTGGAACCGCCGGTTAACCTGGAGGTAGCGGACCAAATTGCCATGCTGCTTCGAAGTTCGACCCGCGAGGGTGTGGCACCACTGGGTGTTGCTTTTCCAGCCCATGAATTGTTGCCGATCGCCACCCTGCGCCGAAGCTACGCCACTGTGAACCGCACACGCCCCGACCTGCTAACCCTGGGCAGCCACGTAGAACCCAACCAGCCGGAATTGGTGCAGCAACTGCAACAACGGTTTGAGTTAATGGGCATGAAATTGAAACGCGATGAACTGGTAATTACAGATGGTTGCACCGAAGCCCTTAGCCTGGCCCTGCAAAGCGTGGCCAAGCACAACGACATTGTGGCGGTAGAGTCGCCCGGGTATTACCTGCTGTTGCAAATGATCGAATCACTGGGTTTGCGTGCGCTGGAAATTCCAAGCAGCCCCGAGCATGGCATGTCGCTGGAAGCGCTTGAAATCGCCGTGAAGCAAACCCGCATTGCAGCCTGCATAGTGTGCCCCACCGCCAGCAACCCCATGGGTTCTGTCATGCCTGACAACAACCGAAAAAAGTTGCTGGAACTGGCCGAGAAATACGACTTTCCAATTGTGGAAGACAATGTGTATGCCGACCTGTACTTCGAGCGTTTTCGACCACGGCCATTGAAAGCCGGCAAGCAAAGCGACCGGGTACTTATGTGTGGTTCATTTTCGAAATCACTGAGCCCATCGCTGCGAATTGGTTATGTGGCAGGCGGCAAGTACGCGGCACAGGTGTTGTCCAAGAAGCGGATTCTCAGCGGTTCAACCAACCCGATTACCCAGGTGGCTGTCGCGCACTATCTTGAAAAAGGATCATTCGAGCGGCACTTGCGCACCTTGCGCCAACAGTTTGAAACACAGGTGCGTGCCATGGGCAATTTGGTGCTGAAACATTTTCCGCAAGGCACACGGATTTCTGAACCCAAAGGTGGATTTGTGTTGTGGGTTGAACTGCCGGGCGACATCGATACTGCCGCCCTGTTCAACAAGGCCATTGCCCGCAAAGTCGCCTACATGCCGGGCAGCGTGTTCTCGGCCAGCGGCCTGTACAAGAACTGCATCCGCCTGAATTGTGGCCACCCGGTGACAGACGACACCGCAGTGGCCATTGCAAAGTTGGGGGCTTTGTTTGAGGGCTCACTCGTCGCCTAGCCACACCACTTTGTACAAATCGCGGCGGCGATCCAGGAAGTTGCGCACCGAGCCCTCATTTTTCAAGTTCTGAAGCTTGTCCAGATCCACATCCACAATCAGGGTCATCTCGGTGTTGGGCGTGGTTTCCGCCATGATTGCATCGTGCGGAAATGCGAAATCAGACGGTGAAAACACGGCGGTTTGCCCGTATTGAATGTCGACATTGTCCACCTTGGGCAAATTACCAAAACTGCCTGAAATGGCCACATAACACTCATTTTCAATGGCGCGGGCCTGGGCACAACGGCGCACACGCAAATAACCGTTCTTGGTATCGGTCCAAAAAGGCACCAACAATATTTGCATGTCTTTGTCGGCCAACAAGCGAGACAATTCCGGAAACTCGGAGTCGTAACAAATCAAAATGCCGATCTTGCCGAAGTCGGTCTCAAACACATTCAGCTTATTGCCACCTTCCATCATCCATTCACGTTTTTCATGCGGTGTGGGGTGAATTTTGTACTGCGCCTCAACCGTGCCATCGCGACGGCACAGGTAGGCCACGTTGTACAAGGCGCCGTCTTCCATCACCGGCATGGAACCCGCCACCACATTGATGTTGTAGCTAACAGCCATGCGACTCATTTCGTCGCGAATTTGATCGGTGTAAGTGGCCAGGTGGCGAATCGCCTCCAAGGAATTGCCGTTGCCCGCCAGGCCCATCAAAGGCGCGTTGAAAAATTCGGGAAACAAGGCCACATCACAGCGGTAATCTGAAAGCGCATTGATGAAGTATTCGGCCTGTTTTACCACGTCTTCCACGCTGTGGAATTCACGCATTTGCCACTGCACGCAACCCAGGCGTGCGGTGGTTTTGGGCGCGCCAAACAGCATGGGTTTTTCAGGTTCGTAGTAAATATTGAACCACTCCAGCAAGGTGGCATAGCCTTGCGACTCTTTGTCCTCTGGCAGGTAGCCCTTCAGCACCTGCTTCACCTCAAAGTCGTTGCTCAACTGAAAAGTCAAAATCGGGTCGTAAATGTCTTTGCGTTTCACTGCCGCAATGTACTGCTGCGGCGACATGTCTTTCATGTGCTCTTTGTAACCGGGAATTCGGCCGCCCGCCATAATCGCGCGCAGGTTCAAGTTTTGGCATAGTTCTTTGCGGGCTTCATACAAACGGCGACCCAAACGCATATTGCGGTATTCGGGGTCGGCAAACACATCAATGCCATACAACACGTCGCCCTTGGGGTCGTGTGTGGTGGCGTAAATGTTGCCGGTAATTTCCATGTAGGTGTGCTTGTCACCAAACTTGTCATAGTCCACCACCACTGCGAAGGCTGCAGCGATCACCTTGCCATCGTCTTCGATGCAAATCTGGCCTTCGGGGAATGTTTTAAGGATTGAACGAAATTTGGCCTCGGGCAACGCACCGCCCGCGCTGTGGTAAACCACTTCCATAATGCGCTTGATATCAGGGTAATCAGACACCTGCAAATTGCGCAGCGTTAGCTTGTGTTCGGTGTGTTCATATTCGGTGTTTTCGATTTCTGTCGACATGGTGACTGCTCCATTTGTTTACTTTATGAACCTCCTTATTAGAACATATTTAGAAAATTGATGAATTTGTGGTCAGTTCTGCGAACAGGTACAGCTCTTGCATTCCTCATGGCAAACCCACACCGGAATTTGCCATGAACGAACTGGATGCCGCCCTGCTCAGCTTGCTGATTAAAGATTCACGCTTGTCTTTCGCTGACATTGCCCGCCAGCTTGGGTGTTCGCGTGCCCATGCACGCGCACGTGTGCAAGCCTTGCTGGAAGAAGGCACGGTAGAACAATTCACCGCCGTGGTGAACCCGGAAAAGCTGGGCAAAGTCACCAGCACCTTTGTTGACCTGAAGGTTAAAAGCCACGTGATTGAAGCGGTTGCAACCGAGTTGGCCGCACAACCGGAAGTAGCGAGTCTTTACATCATGTCGGATTTGCAAAGCCTTCACATCCACACCTTGACCGACACACAGGAGAGCTTTTTGGCCTTTGCACAAAAATACCTGTTTGGACAGCCCGACATTATTTCAGTGGAATGCAAGAACCTGTTGAAGCGTGTAAAACACCGCCGGGGTGGCGCGCGTTTATAAAAACCAGGCTCCCTGTTGTGGTGCAGTGCCACATTTTGGGTGCGTGAATACATTCGACATCAAAGTGCCCTTTTTCAAATCCATCTGAATCCGATTGATTTTTTCAATGTATCAATCGCATTCGATTTGGCAACAAAAGTAAACAAAAGGTATACAAATGGCATTGAAGTGCACTGAGGCAATGCCTCATTCTGGTGTTGAAAAAACAGACCAAGGGTAAACCCTTATTTGCAATAAAACCATATATTTCAAACACTTAAAATATTTCAAAGCTGGCACACCTTTCGCTAAAGAAGGGTTATGACCAATCGCCATTTGTGCGATCGGCGAACCCTTTGTTTTCCAAGCAGCAGGAGTGTGTTCCATGACCTCAATTGATCGTCGCAAGTTTATTTCAGGTGCTGCCACCGCAGCCGCAGGTGGTGCAGCCTTGGCTGTACCCGGTATTGCAAATGCACAAAATGGCAAGGTCACCATGAAAATGACCAACGCCTACCCACCTGGCTCGCCCTTTTATGTGGCCGGTCCTGGCAGCCCCACCGACTTTTGCAAGAAGGTGGAAACCATGTCCAGCGGACGCTTGAAAATTCAACACTTCGCGGCTGGCGAATTGATCCCAGCGCTGGAAGGTTTCGATGCAGTGTCTGCCGGCACTGTTGAAATGAACGCTGCGAATGCTTACTTCTGGTCGGGCAAAGTGCCGGCCGCCCAGTACTTCACCACAGTACCCTTTGGCATGAATACTCAAGGCATGATGGCCTGGCTGTACCACGGCGACGGCATGAAATTGTGGCAAGAGGTGTATGCGCCTTTCGGCCTGACCGCCATGCCCATGGGCAACACCGGCGTGCAAATGACAGGCTGGTTTCGCAAACCTGTCGAAACGGTGGCAGACCTCAATGGATTGAAAATGCGCATTCCTGGCCTGGCTGGCAAGGTGTACAGCCAACTGGGCGTGAACGTTCGCTTACTGCCCGGTGGCGAAATTTTCCCGGCACTTGAACGTGGCGTCATTGATGCAGCTGAATTTGTCGGTCCCTTCCAGGATCGCCGTTTGGGTTTGCACAAAGCGGCCAAGTTTTACTACACCACTGGCTGGCACGAACCCACCAACGTGACCGAACTACTGATCAACAAAAAGGCCTGGGACAAACTGCCCAAAGATTTACAAATGATGGTGCAAATGGCAGCACAAGCCAGCGTGATGGAAAGCCTGGCCTGGTCAGAATCAGTGAACGCTGAGGCGCTAGAAGACCTGGTGAAAAACCAGGGTGTGAAAGCACAAGCACTGCCCAAGCCAATCGTAGACAAACTGAAAGAAGCCACCATGGACACACTGGAAAGCGTGGCTGCTTCCGACCCCCTGGCCAAGAAAGTGCATACCTCATTCATGGCCTTCAAGAAGAAGCATGAATCCTGGGCAGCACTGAGCGAAAAAACCTTCCTTAATCTTTAATAAGCGGTTGTTGTGATGAAGCAAGCCATCCCCAAACTCGAGGCATTTGTCGAGTTCATTGGGGGGCTTGCACGCTTGTGCGTGCTTGCCCTCGTTGTTCTCGTAGCTGCCAACGTGATTCTTCGTTACCTGTTCTCGATCGGCCCAGTTGCCTTGCAAGAACTGGAGTGGCATTTGATCTCTCCCATCGCCCTGTTCGGTTTGGCTTACGCCATGAAGCACAAGGCCGATGTACGGGTTGATTTTGTGTATGACCGCTTTGGCCCATTGGGCAAGGGCTGGATCGACCTGGCCAGCGCAGTGCTCACCTTTCTGGTTGCATTGGTCATTGTGTATTTATCAATTCCATATGTCATGCAGGCATACGACATCTTGGAAGGCTCACCCGACCCCGGTGGCTTGCCGTATCGATACCTGCTGAAAATATTTCTGCCACTGGGCTTTGCTTTGCTCATGGTGCAAGCGATTGCCAACCTGTTGCAGGCTGTGATTCAAATTAAAGACGCGAAGGTGGCCTCATGATGGGCAATGAATGGATTGTGCTGGGCATGATTGCCGGCTTTTTGGGGCTGATGATCATCGGCATCCCCGTGGCCATTGCGTTGGCTGTTTCAGGTTTCGTGGCGGGCTACATTGGTTTCGGGCCCATGCTGTTTAACCTGATGCCAGCGCGCCTGTTTGGTGTGGTCAGTAACTACACTCTCCTGGCCATTCCGCTGTTCACATTCATGGGGGTGATGCTGGAAAAAAGCCGGGTGGCTGAAGACATGCTCGACACCATCGGCACCGCCATGGGTGGCCTGAAAGGCGGCATGGGTTTGGCCATTGTGTTGGTGGGTGTGTTGATGGGCGCCTCCACTGGCATTGTGGGCGCAACCGTGGTTACAGTGGGTTTGCTCACCTTGCCCACCTTGATGAAGCGCGGCTATGCGCCCAGTGTGGCCTGCGGCACCATTTGCGCATCAGGCACTTTGGGGCAAATTATTCCGCCCAGCCTGGTACTCATTCTGCTCTCTGACATCATGGGTGAATCGGTTGGCACCTTGTTTGCGGCCGCGCTCATTCCCGGTTTGGTATTGGCTGGTATTTACTGCGCCTACCTCATTCTGTTGGGCATGTTCATGCCCAAGCTGGTGCCCGCCGTGCCACTGGAAGAACGCCAGAAAATCAACCGGGCAGAACTGCGGAAAAAACTGTTGCGTGATGTCGGTCCGCCTGTGTTGCTGGTGCTCGCCGTGTTGGGTTCCATCGTAGCGGGTATCGCAGCCCCAACAGAGGCCGCATCCATGGGCGCCTTGGGTGCATTGCTAATCGCTGTGGGCTTTGGCCGCATGAATATGCAGTTGCTGAAAGACACCATGCACGGCACCTTGACCATTTCAGCCATGGTGTATTTCATCTTGCTGTGCGCACAGCCCTTCGCGCTGGCCTTCCGCGGCTTGGGCGGAGAAGACATGGTGCACGGATTGTTCGACATGATTCCCGGCGGTGAAGTTGGCGCTTTGTTATTCCTGATGGGCCTGCTGTTTATTCTCGGGTTCTTCCTGGAGTGGATTGAAATTTCCTACATTGCCTTGCCCATGTTTTTGCCGGTGTTCATCGGTTACGGCACCGACATGGTTTGGCTGGCAATCCTGATCGCGATGAACTTGCAGATGTCGTTCCTGACACCACCCTTTGGTTGGGCACTGTTCTTCCTGAAAGGTGTTACGCCGCCGGGCATTACCACACGGGATATTTATGTGGGTGTATTGCCTTTCGTGATGTTGCAGGCATTGGCAGTGGCAGTCATCTTCGTGTTCCCATCGGTTGCAACCTGGCTACCCAAAGCCATAGGCTGGTAGGCACGCTAAGCAAGGAGCTTTCATGGAATTATTGAGTGGATACTCCCTGCCTTGGCTGGCAGGGCTGGTGGTGGCGCTCGCCATCACAGGTGCAATCGCAGGGCTGCTGGCAGGCTTGCTGGGGGTGGGGGGCGGCATTGTGATTGTGCCGGTGTTATACCACCTGTTCACACTGCTGGGTGTGGATGAAAATGTGAAAATGCATGTGGCTGTGGGCACCTCACTGGCCACCATCATTCCCACCTCGTTCATCTCGGCAAAAAGCCACAAGGCCAAGGGAAATCTGGATGAACCCTTGTTCAAAAGCCTGGTGTTGCCTTTGTTCATTGGTGTGGTCATTGGCAGTTTTGCAAGTGGTTATGTGTCGGGCGATGTGTTGTCGATTGTATTTGCAAGCGTCGCTTTGCTGGTGGCAGCCAATATGGCATTTCGAAGCAAAGCCAAACCCGTGGCTGAAAGTTTGCCACGCAGCCCCTTTAAACAAATGATGGGCACATTCATTGGCGGCTTTTCTACCTTGATGGGCATTGGTGGCGGCACCCTGAGTGTGCCGATTCTGAATGCATTCAACGTGCCCATGCACAGGGCTGTGGGCACGGCTGCGGCCATTGGCATGGTCATCAGCATTCCTGGCGCAATCGGGTTTTTACTCAATGGCTGGAACGTTGAAAATACGCCACCATTGACCATCGGCTACATCAATTTGATCGGCTTTGCTCTGATTGTGCCCATGACCATGTGGATGGCCCCCGTGGGCGCACGCATGGCCAACGCCACCACCGCAGCACGACTGAAACTGGCGTTCGCATTTTTCCTGTTCATTACCGCCGTTCGCATGTTTTACGGCGTATTGAACTAAGCAATAGAAGGGAGTATAGAAAATGATTCACACCAAACGCGCACTGGGTGGCGTGTTCGTTGCGCCCCACCATTTGGCCGCACAGGCTGGCCGGGATGTATTGAAAGAAGGTGGCAACGCCGCTGAAGCCATGATTGCCGCCGCAGCTGCCATTGCAGTGGTATACCCACACATGAACTCGATTGGTGGCGACGGTTTCTGGCTGCTCAGCGAACCCGGCAAGGCACCGGTAGGTATCGATGCCTGCGGCAAAGCTGCCGCAAAAGCCACCCGCGCTTTTTACACAGAGCAAGGGTTCGATGCCATTCCAAACCGCGGGCCATTGGCTGCACTCACCGCAGCGGGCACCGTGGGTGGCTGGATCAAAGCGCAAGAAGTTGCCAAGCAATGGGGTGGCAAGTTGCCATTGAACCGCTTGTTGAGCGATGCGGTGGTGCATGCGCGCAATGGTGTGGCGGTTAGCAGCAGCCAGGAACGTTTAACCCGCGTGAAGTTTGATGAGCTTTCAACCGCTCCCGGTTTTGCTGAACATTTGTTGATGGATGGCCAAGTGCCAGTTGAAGGCAGTGTGCTCAAGCAAAGCACCTTGGGTGACACGTTGGCGCGAATGGGCCAGGTGGGGCTGGACGATTTTTATCGCGGTGAACTGGCACAAGCCATGGCCGAGGATTTGGCCCGCGTGGGCAGCCCCATCGGCCTTGCCGATTTGAACAATCACCATGCGCAGTTTGTTACGCCGCTGCAAACCGAGCTGAACAACAGCACAATTTACAACATGACACCGCCCACGCAGGGCATGGCCTCACTGATGATTCTGGGCATGTTCGACACGCTCGGCGTACAACAAGACGATGGGTTTGATTACCTGCATGGCATGGTGGAAAGCACCAAGCAGGCCTTTCTGGTGCGCGACCGTTATTGCACAGACCCCGCGTACATGACCGTGAACCCCAGCGATTTTTTGACCCGCGAAGCCTTGGCCGAGCGTGCGAAGAAAATCAATATGCAACGCGCACTGCCCTGGCCCCAAGACCCCTGGCAAGGCGACACCATCTGGATGGGTTGCATTGACAGCGAAGGCCGCACTGCCAGCTTTATTCAAAGCGTGTTCTGGGAATTCGGTTCGGGCGTGGTATGCCCTTCAACCGGGGTGATGTGGCAAAACCGGGGAATCAGTTTTTCCTTGAAAGAAGACGCGCTGCACCGGCTTGAGCCGGGCCGCAAACCCTTCCACACCCTGAACCCGGCCATGGCGCGTTTCAAAGACGGCCGCAGCATGGTGTACGGCACCATGGGCGGTGAAGGCCAACCACAAACACAGGCCGCTGTGTTCAGCCGATATGCCTTGTTCAATCAGCCTTTGCAAACTGCGGTGACTGCACCGCGCTGGCTACTGGGTCGCACTTGGGGTGAGCAAAGCACCACCTTGAAACTGGAAAGCCGATTTGATGCACAACTGGTTGCCCAACTGCGCGACGCAGGCCATGTACTGGAGGTGTTGCCAGAAGCATTCAGTGACACCATGGGACATGCCGGCGCGGTGGTACGCCACCCCAACGGCATGATGGAAGGGGCTGCTGACCCACGTTCAGATGGATCAGTGGCATGTGCCTAGTTGAGAACCCCGTTCAAACGCCTTCGCTGATTCGTGTGAAGTAAGAGGTATGTGCAGCAGTGCCTTCAGGCCACTGGCCGAGAAAGTGCTGTTGCCAGGCAGCTTGATCAAATTGAACGCGAACCTGTTCAATCCACACACCATTGAATTGTGTGGATTGAAATACCAAAGCGGGGTTGTTCAAAGACGTCATTGAAATTCGAGTGAAGAGCCCGTCCATCTGCGCGCTGGGCATTCCTGCCGCACCGTTGTTGCTGATCAATCCGGTTTGCCCATTGGGCAGTGGCTCATGATGAAACGCGGCACTGCAAGTGTGGCTGCTGGCAAATACATTCACCTGTGCTTTTTCAAACAAAGCGGCACGCCATGGCGCTTCGTCCGTTTGCTTCAAATGAGCAGGATCAAAACGCCAGCCTGCCAATGAATCGCCATCGCCATGCACCACAGCCACGTTCAATTCACCCACGCTGTAACGTGCAAAGAAAGGTTTCTGTAACAACATGTCCAACAATTCTGGCTGTTGTTGCGCGCACCGCTTCAACTCGGTATGAATGAAGTTCGACCGGTCCACCACACCTTGATCCACATTCTCGGGATAGGCACAGCCGCAATCAGCCACATCCAAAGGCTCGCCAAGTTCAGCTTCCACATTGCCCAAAATGCAATCGTGATTCAACACACGCTGGTTAATGTGAACAAAGTCTTCAAGCGATTTGTTGAACCAGTTGAAGTCGCCATTGAAACAAATGCGAACATTGCCAGATTCTTTCGCGGCCAGTTGTTCAACTGCATTCAGTGCAAAAGCATTGCCATACAAACCACCGACCACATACAACACATCGCATTGTGTAGCGGGTACCTGTGCAATTTTGGCCGCGCCATACTGGTATCGAATCGGGCAACTGCGCCCTGCCATCTCAGTCATGATTCACTCATACAAATGATCAAGTTGCGCTTGCGTCAATTCGTGGCTGGCGCAATCAAGAACTACCTCACCGGCTTTCAGGCCAATGACCCGTTGGCTAAGAAGGGGGACCAGGCTCACATTGTGAACCACGGTAATCAGCGTGGAATTCTCTGTGGCCTTCACCAAGAGTTCACACACTTCATCTGCCGCTGTAGGGTCAAGCGCCGCTGTGGGTTCATCAGCCAACACCAGTTCAGGTTGCTGCATCAACATGCGGGCAATGGCCACCTTCTGGCGTTCACCACCAGAAAGCTTGTCCGCGCGTTTTTCTGCCAGATGGGCCATGCCCACTGCTTTTAATGCAGCTTGCGCACGCTGGGTTTCTTCATTCGTGAAAATTCGCGCCCAACTGCGCAAGCGCGGCATGCGTGCCAAACCACCCACCAAAACATTTTCCATGGCGCTTAAGCGCGCAACCAAATGCAGGCCTTGCAACACTTGGCCCACTTGTGCACGCACCAGGCGCAAATCGCGCTCACGACGAAGCGGAAACACGGTGTGGCGGTTGACTACAATGTGCCCGGCCGTGGGTTTTACAAACCCGTTCAAACACCGCAACAGGGTTGATTTGCCCGCGCCGTTGCGCCCAAGAATGGCCACCTTCTCGCCACGGGCAATGTGAAGCGAGTCCACTTTCAAAATGCGTCGCCCTGCGATCACCATTTCCAGATTTTGAATGTCGATGATGTTGGTGCTCATAGGAGGGCCGTCCGAATTCTGCGACTGATGGCATCAAATGCAGTCACCATCAACACCACCACAATCAAAATACTCGACAAGCGACCCCATTGAAACAAGGCAACCGCCTCTGAAATCAGCAGGCCCAACCCCCCCGCACCAATGATGCCTAGAATGGTTGAATCGCGAATATTGTATTCCCACAGGTACAAATGGCTGCTCACCCACTGTGGCAACACATTGGGCCACACTGACCAGAAGAAGGTTTGCGAAGGGCTTGCACCCACCCCTTTCACAGCCTCAATCGAGGCCATGTCCAGTGTTTCTATCGACTCTGCAAACAGCTTGCCGTAGGTACCCAGACTGTGAAATGCAATCGCCAGAATACCCGCTGTGGGGCCAAGACCCACAATGCCCACCAACACCAAACCAAACACCAAGGTATGAATGGAACGTGAGGTGTCCAGCACCAAACGCGAGAACACGGTGAGCACTCGCGGGGCCTTGATGTTTTTTGCGCTGAGCACACCGAAAGGCAAAGCCAGAATGGCACCCAGCAGGGAACCCAGGGTTGCGATTTTAAACGTGGTCCAGGTGGCAAACCCCAATTGCACCAACCACTGGTGTTCAACTTCTTGCCGGTTCTCGGTGCGCAGCACCGTGCCATCGTCGCTTTTGTACTCGTAAGCTGGATCGCCAAACCACACATCGAGAAAACTGGGCCGTGCAAATTCCGTGGCGGTTTTGATGAAGTTGGCCACAGGGTTGCGGCCCATGGACAAATCGCCAGCTGTGGCCAGGCTGTACACGCAGCCAAACACAATGAGCGCATACAAAAAGACCAGCCCGAAAAACCCGAGCCGGCCTTTGAGGCGCAACTTGAACTGCATCCAATTCATGGTGGTTAAACAACCCCCTTATTTGGGCTGCAAGCGGCCAGTGGCCAGGCCTGCATCACGAATGGGTTTGTAGTAGCTGTTGTCTTTTTTCGCAAAACCGGTGTAGCGTGGCGGCAGCAAATTGGGCTGGTTTTTCAGTTCAGCACCAATGCCCAACAAAGCCTCTTGTAACTTGGCCACAAAAGCCTTGTCTTCAAACAGCTTGGCACTGACCGCAAATGCATCATTGGGTAAGGGGTCGGACGTCCAGATAATTTTTGAATCTTCAGCCTTGATCAAACCATCGGCAATCATGGCGTCGCGGTTGCGGTTGTAATCTGCACCCGCATCAATCGCGCCCTGGGTTACCTGGGTTTGAATGGCCTGGTGGCTGGTGTTGATTACCTTGGAAAAATAGGTGTCGGGGTTAATGCCCTGCTTCTGAAAATAATGGAAGGGAATGAGATAACCCGATGTTGAACCCTTGTCGCCAAACGCAAAGGTTTTGCCTTTCAAATCGGCCATGCTTTTGATGCCGCTTTTCGGGTTGGTTACCATGATTCCGAAATATTCTGGTTTGCCTTCGTACTCAATGGTGGCAACAGCTTGCGCTTTTGCTTCGTTGTTGGCCAACACATAGCCCCATGGGCCCATCAGGGCAATGTCGGTTTCGCCATTGGCCAGCGATTTTGCCAAACCTTCCCAGCTGCTCACTGTGCGCAGCTTCACGGGCTTGCCCAGTTTCTTTTCAAGGTACTGTGCCAAAGGGGTGTAGGTGGCGTCGTTTTTGTCTTTGTCGGGCTGGTACAAGCCCACACCAAACTGAATCACCTCTTGGGCAACAACAGGAGTGGAAACAAGGGCAAAGCTGAAAGCGCCGATCAGGGCTTTGGTCAACAAACGCATGGTCAGGTTCCGTAATGAAATTGGATAGTTGAAATAAAACAAAAGTGTCAACGCTTACTACGCCAAACAAGCCACAAAGGTTACAGGAATTTGAATTGAATTCGAGGGGGATTGTTGCGCCAGTTGCGCACTGGCGCTTAATTCAGTCGCTTGCTGGCCAGCCAGGCCTCATAACCATCTTCCATGGCCTTGGCCTGCCTGTAACCCTGCTTGCGCAAAAGGCCAGCCACATGCGCTGCACTGACATCATCGGGGCAGGCACACATGGTGACAATGACATCGGTTTTTGGCCAGGCGCGGGCTGCAGCCAGGGCACTTTCTGCATTGGCAGGCAACCAACCGGCCAATGGCTCGGCTTCTTGCACAATGGCAGGGCGAAGGTCGATCAGCCGCAGGTTAGACTGCCCGGCCTTGACCAGAGCCAATACCTCGGCAGCGGGCACTTTGGGAAGCTTCAGACGCGCCTGAAATGCATCGCGACGTGCCAGTTTCCACATCAACCAGAAAGCGCAAATCAGCGCAGCCACAATACCCACAACAAACAGGTTGTCTTGCAGCGCTGCATAAATTGCGTTGACCTGGTCTTTAAACAACCAGCCTGCCAGCAAAGCTGCCATGGCCCACAAAAACGCACCTGCTGCCGACGCAATGGTGAAGCTGAGAATGGACATTTTCACAGCGCCTGCAATAGGCGGTGCCACAGTAGAAAACCCGGGAATGAACTTGGCCACCACCAGCGACCAGGGGCCCCACACGCGAAAGCGGGATTCGGTTTGGCTGACACACGATTCTGGATTGATGGACAGTTTGCACAACACCGCCAACACCCGGTAGCCATAAAATCGCCCGGCGATGTACCAAGCCCAATCGGCGATCAACGAAGCCGAGGTGGCAACCACCGCAAGCACGAAAATACCTGACCACTGACCCGACAAACTGGCCGACAAAATCATGGTAGGTACTGCTGGCACAGGGGCACCTAACTGCTGCAAGAGCACGTTGAAAAAAACCAGAACTTCTGTGGTTTCAAACAAAGACATGGTGAGGACCGCCAAAAACTGCCCGGCAAGAACAATGCGCGAATTGCAGATAGCGACATCATAAGCATTTTCCGGGGATTGCTGCCGGGTTTAGAGGAAGCACTCGGGCAATCAGTCCACTTCAAGTCACAAAGTGTTGTTACCCTGATACTTCCGGTTTACAACATGAAGGAGTACACACCATGGCAGACCTCGAACATTACAAGGCCAAACTGAACGCCCAACTGGACGAGTGGAAAGCAGACCTGGACAAACTGAAGGCCAAAGCCGACGGCAAGTCAGCCGACGCCAAAAAAGAGTTGAACGAATCCATCGAGGCGCTTGAAGCCAAGCTGGCGCAAGGTCGTTCTAAACTTGAAGAACTCAAGGGCGCCAGCGCTGAGGCTTTCGAGAGCTTGAAAGAAGGTGCCAACAGCGCCTGGGACAACATCAAAGAAGCCTTTGACAAGGCCAAGTCCAAGTTCTAAACCTTGACAAGGCTTACTGCGCAAACAGCGGATCGTAAGCCTGCAAATTCAACGCTGGGGTTGTAAAAGGCCCCAGCGACACGGTTTCTTCGTAAAAAGACTGGCATTCAAACAAACCATTGCCAAATTCATCTTCCGTCAGAATATAGCCCAGTGAGTTGTGGGTCAGGCCCAGCAACATCATGGGGTTTTCGCTTCGTGCGCGAATGGTGTCGGCCATGCCCTTGGAGCCCTCGCCAGGTATGGTCACCAACTCCAGCGCCTTGCCCTCGCCCTGCCCCAATTGAATTCGGCTGACCGGCGTTTCCGCATACAAAGCCACCTGCGGAAGGTTGTCATAGCCGGGAATATTGGCTGCAAGTTCTTCGCCCAAGGGTGTGAAATTGTAATAACCATTGAAGCTGCGCAAACCACCCGCCCCAACAAACAAAGGGTTGGTCACAGGCAAAAATGCATTGGCGTGGGCAACCTGCAACCCCCCCTCCACTTTCTTGCGCTGGCTTAAAACATTCATGGCAGCTTGGGCCACTGCCACGCCCATGGCATTGGCTTTCTCATAGGGGTCTTCCGCGGCAGGTGCACGTGGTGAAGAATCTGCAATTGCACCGTTGTAAAACAGCACGGTGGAATCGAAATTTCGCTCAAGCAGCCGCAGCGCACCACCCACCCAGTCAGTGTGCACCAAACGGTTACTGGAACCCAGCACAGTGGGATGTGCCGAATAGTTCAACACCGAGCCCAACACCACACCACGCGCGGTGCTGGCCTGCAACAACGTCAAGGTGGGGTCAGGCATGCGGGAGTCGTCCGGGTCGCAGCGACGAAAATTGTTCAGGCGCGCTTCGCCTTCCAGCACAGCCTGGGCAAAATCAAGGTACGCTGGCTCAAGCTTGGCCACGGCTTCAGCAGCGGCTTGGGCAGCCAATTGGTACAAGCCACCTTTCAATGCCGGGTCACAAGCTTGTGCCGGATCCGCCTGCTCACAATTCAACCAGCTGGCAGGCACGCCACCCCAAAGGCCTTGCAAGTCGGCCGCAGAATGCGAATGGGTTTGTGCAAACAACACGTTGTTGGGTGGCACATTGGCAGCCTGAGCCACGGCGGCTTTCAGTTTGTTTTGAATCACATTGCCCGCACCTATCGCATCGATGGTGACAAACACCAAGCGATTCATCGGCTCTGCTTGACTCTCCAGAACAAACACGCGAACAAAAGTGCCATCGCCAATTCCGTTGGCGGGTGGTCCACCGATATCGAAGTTCACCACATCTTCAGGGCCGTTAAATGCAAACCCGCCATACCCGCCCAGATTGAATTGTTGCAGCTTGCCAACCACCGGCGTGCTGCTGGTGACCACACCCTGAATTTGTGCGGGAGTCGGGTCAATGTTTCGTTTGGCCGAAGCTGCACGAAATTGAGAGGTATCAAGCAAGTTCGGATTACCGCCACCGTTGCCACCGCCATTGCCACCACCGTTTCCAGGGGGAGGATCTACAATGACGGGTGGGCCGTTTTCATTGGTGTCGGTTCGCGATGCAGTTAGTGAACTGTTGTCCGAGTTCAAACAAGCTGACAGCAACAGGCACAGAAAAACCACATTCCATTGAAGTGTTTTCATTGACGAATACTCCTTATTTCAATGCGGGGTTGAAGCCCCGTGATGTGCAAGGCAAACCATTGCACACGTCAATCAACGCACCCTGTTTCCTCAAAAATGCGGCTTTCATGTCCATGTTTTTTTCTTCATTGCGGGGGTGGCCATGCGGGTCGGCACCATAACCTGTGGTCATGGGTCGGTTGTCCAGCGGTGGGGGCGCGCTGCCATTGGGGTTGGCAGAACCATCGGCATTGGTCATAGGGCCGCTGTCCCACACGGTGAGTGCATTGCCTGCATGCGGATATTTTTTGATGCACGGCAAACCAAAATACGGATGGTCATCCGGGTGTCTGCGCCCGAAAGACACAGTCGGAAACTGCTCCTGCTCAGCGCGCACCGCTGGGTGTGCCTGCTTCAGCACCGCACGCCCGCGTTGGGCGGAAGGACCACCCACCACCGCAGGGCATTGCAAGGGTGCTTCTATGGTTCGCGCCATGATTTCCGCGGTGTTCATGTACACCTGGTGATCAGCAAACGCGGGGATCAACAACACGCGTTTGTTGGTTCGTGTGCCCGGTAATTCTCGACCTGGTGCCAAACTCCAGGCATAGCCGTTGTTCTCGCCACGATCCCACAGCATTTGAATCAGGGAGAGAATGAACTGTTGGTCCAGCGAGGCTGGATAAGACTCGTAAAATGCGGGGGCATACGGTGCGAAGTCAACCGAACGCTGCAACAAGGTGGAGTAAGCCATGCCGGGCACGCCCAGCGTAGCGGCCTGAATGTCGGGCGAAATGGCGGTAACCGGCCCACCATTGATGCCGCCTTGCGAATTGCCGTCGTAAAACAATTCGCTGCGGTCAATCAGGCATTTGCCCTCTTTCTGAAATGCAGGGTGGGTACAAAATCCATTCTCGGAAATCATGGCCCGACCCAGCATGGTGAAATTCAAGAAGCCCTGCTGCAAGCGATCGGTAAGGCGATTGAAACCGCTGAAATCGGTCAACATCAAAACCGTGCTGGCAATATCACCGCCGACGCCATCCCATAAGGGATCGTATTTGCGGTTGTCGTTTTGATCGTCGGGTAAATTGCCAGTGGCCAAGCCGGCCCAATCCACCATGCAGAACAGGAAATTGTGTCGCTCGGCCATCACGCGTACATTCAAATCGTAAGTGTTGCCTTCATCGCGCGAGCCCAGCAAACCATGACCATACAAGGAGGCACGCGCAGGTTCACCCGTGTCCAGGTTTTTGCGTGCAATGGAGCAAATGAACGGCACACTGGCGTTCGGCGTTAGGGGGTTTCGCTGCGGCAAAGCAGTGGCCGGGCTGCCGGTGGGCACCAGCGGGTAGTTGTAAGTACCACCCGACAAACAATTGGGGCTGGTGAGAAAACACGGCACATCAATGTGACCCCGAATTCGTCTTGCGGTAATTTCACTGGCCGATCCGTTCTCCGGATTTTCAATCACGGCGTCAATCGTGAAGTTGGGCGATTGCGAGGCTGTCGCTTCGATGGACACATCACGCGCATGAATCAGACGTTCAGTCAGGTTTCTACCCGACGCCACAGTGAAGTCCCAGGCAAGGTAAAGGTTTTCACGTTCAACACCTGCCAGGTTCAGCACGCTGAAAATATTTTCCATCAGTGGCTTGCGCACATTTTGTGCAGCGTTCGCCAGTGGCGTGCCATCCCGGTAGGCCTTGAATACCGGGTTTGGCTGTAGGGTATCGCCAGCACTGTTTTTCAGATTGCGCATGGCCACGATGTAACGTCGCCCCGGTTCCAGATTTTTGGCCACCCGAATGACCAACGCAGGGCCAGGCTCCGCGTTTGGCAAACCCAAGCGTCCCTGCGTAATGTTGGCATCCAGCTCAGCCCAAATCAGTTGCTTCTTCAAAGTCAGGGTATCAATCAACACAATGGGCTGATTGCGCTGCAAACTCGCTTCCATATTGGTAATGGGCACTGCACCCGTTTTTTGCAAATCGAGTCCGGGTACACGAGTCAGAATGGGTTGACCGGGAGAAAACCCGTCGTTGCGATTCCAGTCAGTGGGATCAATCGGTTTGCCCGCAATGTTTTTAGGCATGGCCAACACATTCAAATTCACGCGCATCTTGGTGTCGGTTTGCGTGTCTGCCGTTGTGAAGTAATTGTTCGGAAATGGGAACAGACAGTAGGCCGGGTCCAGCGGATCGCAGCGCTCGGCACCTGCTGGCGCAGCGCCAGTGCCTGCGGGTTCGGTTCGAACCACCGGGTCTTTGGGGAACAAGGGAGGCTCAGCACTGCCACCCTCAGCGCCCTCCTCACCACCAGTGTCGTCTGGATCTTCCGGATCCACCGGTGTGTCGGGTTCCTCCTCATTGGGATTGGTAACGGTGGGGCTGTCAGCCTGCGGCGAACCTGAATCGCCCGTACACCCGCCCAATAGCAAAGCCCAAGCCAATACAATGGCTCCACCCCAGATCGTTGTCCTCATGTCTCTCTCTTTGTGCGTGGGGTCTTGTGTTCGACCCTTAAGTTACATTACTGTAACTAGAGATTAGTTTATGAAACTGTAATACGTCTAGTGTAGTTTTTCCATTGCAAATTCAACGAGTTCAATATGCTAAAAAAAGTGCAAACCCGCATGAAACCTGAGGACAGGGAGCGCCAACTGCTGGAAGTGGCGCAGCGCATGTTTGTGGAAAGGGGTTACCAAGGCACAGCCATGGAAGACATTGCCAAGGCGGCTGGCGTGACCCGCCCTGTGGTGTACAAACTGTTTGGCAACAAAGACGGCGTTTACCTGGCTTGCCTGAAAAAAGCACGAGAAGTGCTGAACAGTTACATTATTAAGCGCGCCCTTACAGGTGAAGGCCTTCAGGGTCGCTTGCGCGGCGGTATTGAGGGTTATTTTTCATTTGTCGAATTCGAGCGGGACGCATTTCGATTTCTCTACGACAGTGGTGCCGCAGTGGCCGGTCCGGCGGCGCAAGCCGCAAGCCAATTGCGTTTTGACACAGTAAACCGCATTGCCCTTCTACTGGGCGATTTGAAAGGTGTTGTGTCAGAAGAAGAAATTGTGGCCACCGCCCACGCTTTGTCTGGCGCGGGCGAGCAACTGGCCAAATGGTGGTTAACCCAACCCGCTTTGCCCAAAGCCACAGTGGTGAACACCATGTTTAATTTGCTTTGGGCGGGTTTGGGTAATCTTAAAGTTTAAAACTCAAAACTGGCAGTCAAGCTGAGCGCTCGTTTGCTGCCAAAGTAAATGTTGCGAAATGAGCCTTCATTGAAGTAGGTTTTGTCGGTGACGTTCTGAACCAGCAAACCCACACTTGCATTCTTGCCCTGTAACTGTGTGGCGTAACGCAAACCCACATCAGCAACTGTCCATGCGGGCAGAAACACCGAGTTTTGCGCATCCAAAGCGCGTTTTCCTGAATGGCGCAGTCCAAATTGCGCCGTGAGTCCGCGCACGCCGGTGGCTTGATCAAGCCACAAAGTGGCCTGGCGCTCGGAAACACCTTGGGGCACCTTTCCATCATTTGCCGGGGTGCCTGTGTTCAAGGATTTCGCATCCAAGGCAACCAAACCTGCATTGATTCGACCACCCTCCCAAACCTGGCCAGTGCCAGTCAATTCCAAACCTCGGTGACGGCGTGTGCCGAAATAGCCGAACACATTGCTGGCTTGGTCCAGGTAGCTCAATGGAACCTCTGTTTCAAAAAGCGCCGCTGTGGTCACCAACCCACCGTTGAACCATTCGGTTTTTACACCAATTTCTGTTTGCTCGGCGGTGACGGGTTCAAGCTGCTCGTTGCGGTTATTCGCACTTGCGGGCGCAGTGCCTCCTTGCTCCAAACCCTCAACATAACTGGCATAAATTGAGGTGCTCGGCACCGGCTTGTAGATCAGGGCTGCTGTGGGTGTGGTGACGGTGTCTTCGTACACAGTAGGACTAAAAGCCGAGAAAAACTCAACATCCGAGCTTCGCAAACCCAACAACGCCTGCCACTTGTCATTGAACGTCATGAAATCGGAGATGAACACGCCTTTGTCGCGATTCAAAATTGCCAAACTGGGCGCGCCTGGCACCCCGTTTGGATCCGCAATAATGACGTGATTGTACAAATTCGAGGTGCCCACTGTCCTGAATACGCTGTTGCCAAATACAGCGGCCAGTTTTCTTTGCGTGTATCCTGCGGCAACTTCATGGCGCACTGTGCCCAAAGTCAAATCACCACGAACAGCAAATTCCATGTTGCGCGAATCGCGTACTTCGCCGATCGATTTGTACTCTTGAATGTCAAAGTCTCCATTGGCTTGTATGTTCCCAATGTTGGCGCTGAAATCGTCGCGATACAGGTGCGCATCATTGATCTTGAATGAGGCTTTCCACTGATCATTAATTCGCAAATCAGCCGCCAGGGCATACTCCCGGGTCAAGGTGTCGTAAGTGGCCCAAGGCTGACCCAAATATTTTGAGGGATCAACGCCTTGAGGAACCTGACCATTGGTGTTCAATTCCAGGGAGGGTTGGGTGGTTCCCTCGCGTTGATCCACCTGCGCATCAAACTGAATTGTCAGCCTGTCGGTGGCAAGCCAATCCAAAGCGACCGACGCGAATCCGCGATCAGTCTCTACCTCGTCCACAAAAAAGTTCTCTTGTCCACCTGCCGCATTGATTCGAATACCCAAGCGACCATCCTCAGTCAGTGGTCCACCTACATCAATGCCCGGCATGAACGTTCCGAATTCGTCCACTACAATCTCAGCCTTGCGCTGCCAGGTGGGTGTCGGGCGCTCTGTTACATAATTAATTGCACCGCCAGGTGCAGCAAAGCCTTGCAGGAAACCAGTCAAGCCACGCATGACCTCGACACGTTCAATATTCTCAAAAGGTGTTTTTGCCTGATTCGCAAACAACAATCCGTTTTTGTAATAGTTGGTCCAGTTGTTCAGGCTTAGACCACGAATTGAAATGGCATCGTAATAGCCCACGGCCGAAAAGGAACTGGTTAAAGAGGGATCAAGGCGCACCAGATTTGCAAGATTTTTCACGCCTGCATTTTCGAGTTGTTCGGCTGAAATGACATTCACCGAAAAAGGTGTTTCAAGCAAAGACCGTTCACCCAGAACACCAATTTTTGCATTCTTCGCAGAAAACCCTGCCGCTGCTGCAGCCCCATAGGCAGGCTCACCCTCGGCAGTCACCGTGACGGCTTTGAGAGTCGATGTGCCCGCAGGACTATTCTTCACCAGGGTATAACCAGCCGATGTGGGCTGCAACGCAACGCCAGATCCGGCCAGTAGCTTTGTCGCCGCCTGTTCGAATGTGTATTGGCCATTCAAGGCGGTGTTGTTCAAGCCATTGAGCAAAGCGGGATCATAAGACAACACCACGCCTCGCTGTTGGGCCAGCGAATTCAAAGAGGCCGACAGGGGTCCCGCCGGAATGTTGACTGAACTTTGCTGGGCCAAAGCAGACGGGCTTGCAAAGAATGCGGCACCACCAACGCTGGCCATGGCCAGATGCAGGCCCAATACTAGCGGTGACAATTTGCGTGGCGAAACAAATGAAGAAGACATGAAAATTTTCCAATTCATCAAATGGGTTGAAATAAAGGTTCAACTCATATGCCAATTGAAAAACAAAAAAGTACAGCGACTCAGCAACATTTATTCACCACGCTCGCGTGCCACCAGCAATACCGGGCTTGCAGCCAGTGTGTTGTGCTGAATCAGTTGAACAGGCAATGCATCTTGCAAAGCCAGCAATGCAATTTCCGGTTTGTTCAATGGAAATGTTCCGGAAACAAGCCAGTTTTCAACTGCGACATCACAATGAATGCCAGCCGCTCTGTAGCGGCTTATTTCAGTCGCCCATTTTTTCAAGGGCACTGCATCAGCCACATACAAGCCACGTGTCCACGCCGCCCTTTCCTGCGAAACTGATTGACTCGAAAGCAGACCCCGCTGATTAAACTCTGCTTGCTCACCTGCATTCAGCAAATGAAAGAACCCGCTCGACAAAGAACGCCACTGCACCCTTTGCTCAAAAACCTCCACTTGGGTACTTTGCGCCTTCTGCTCCACTGAAAACACGGTGCCCATGGCTTGCGCGAATCCCTCGCGGGTGCGAACAACCGGCTTTAACTCATTTGGCAGCAACGTGCTCGCAGTTTGAATCATGATTCGCCCACGGCGCAGCACAATCAGCTTCTGCGCAGGCGTAAAGACCAGTTCAACTGCACTGTCAGAGTCCAGAGTCAATTCACTGCCATCGGGCAATGTCTGCGTTCGGACTTCCCCTTTGGCGCTGACCCAATCAGCAGAATAATCACTCTTTCGATAAGCATGAAAAAAGCCACCCGCCCCAAGCAATACACAAACTGATTTCAGAATCGCCCGGCGATTCAAACGTGGCAGAGCAGCCAATGTTCTTGACGACAAGGCCCGCTGTTCTGAATTCAAATGGGACACGCGCTGAGCGTAGTCTTCACCACCCCCACAACACTGTTGGGCCTGCGCAATATACTTTTTCACCATGCTCAATGACACTCCCAATTCACGGGCTATGTCTTGCTGTTTTACGCCTTCCAACTGAACCATTAAAAAAGCTTGACGTACCTTGTTGGGCAACTGCCTCAGACTTCGGTCAAGTTCAAGCAAAGTTTCAAGTAAAACTGCTTTTTGCTCAGGGTCGGGAACGTGGGTAGTTGGGTAAACAGCCAGCGCAGCCAGGTAAGCCCTTTTAAGGTCAGCCCGCCGATAGTGGTTAACCAGCAAACCGTGAGCCACCGTGGTTAACCATGCTTTTGGCTGACGCAAACCAGGAATTTGCTCCCGCTGTTCATACAACTTTAAAAAAACTTCTTGGGCCAACTCACTTGCCACGCCATTGCAACTCAAGCGCCTTTGAAACCAGGTTTCCAACCACGCCATGTGCTGGCCATAGCAGTCGACAAACTCGAGGTCCAATGCATTGCCGTGGAAAACGGCACTGAGTTCACGTTGCATGTTGAAGCCGAAGATGTAAATTTGAAGTTGGTGAAAAGGATCGTGACTTCGTCAAAATATGGCGAAGACCTTTCATTTCATTATGTAATGAGAATTATTTTTGTTTATATTGACGGGATAATTGAGTGCTGTCAACCGGCAACACCCAACGCAGTGATTTCTAACAACACTTGTTTTGCAGCGCATCATTTTTACAAATTTATCGCAACAGATTGATTTTAAGCAGGCACCAACTTTCCCTTTGCATCAAAAACCACATGGTTAATATGGATATGACTTTGTCATGCAAATAGCGCCAGTGTGCATTCCCTTTTGAATTAACCACTTAGCGCAATTAAGAAAAACTCCCGAATCGATAGTAAAAAGTTATTTTAAAAATTTATCAATAACATTTTGCAATCGCACAATTTATTCGATAAAATTGCGATGAATTAATTTACTGACTGTTCATTAACTTTTTGGAGGACTTCAAATGTCTCTGATCAACACCACAATCAAGCCATTCAAAGCCACTGCTTACTGGAACGGCAAAGAAATCAACCTGACTGAAGCCGACGTGTTGGGCAAGTGGTCTGTGTTCTTCTTCTACCCCGCTGACTTCACATTCGTGTGCCCCACTGAATTGGGCGACCTGGCTGACCAGTACGAAGAACTGAAGGCTATGGGCGTGGAAGTGTTCTCTGTATCAACCGACACACACTTCACACACAAGGCTTGGGCCGACGCCACAGAAACAATCGGTAAAATCCGTTTCCCAATGATTGGCGACCCCACCGGTCAAATTACACGCAACTTTGGCGTGATGATCGAAGAAGAAGGTTTGGCACTGCGCGGCACCTTTGTACTCGACCCACAGGGCGTGATCAAAGTGATGGAAGTGCACGACCTGGGCATTGGCCGTGACGCATCTGAACTGAAGCGCAAGATTCAAGCCGCACAGTACATCGCCAAGAACCCAGGCCAGGCTTGCCCAGCCAAGTGGAAGGAAGGCGACGCCGCTTTGACTCCATCACTGGACCTGGTTGGCAAAATCTAAATTCAAATTACCTTTGAATGAGTAGTAAAAAGCCGCTCCCCACAAGGGGGCGGCCCATGTTCAAAAAATCTGCAGAACATTCCTCGGAGTACCCCATGCTCGACGCAAACATCAAACAACAACTGAAGACCTATCTGCAAATGCTGCGCCACCCCATTGAATTGGTGGCCTCGCTGGACAACAGCGACAAGGCACGTGATATGGAACAGCTGGTGCAAGAAATCGCGGAGTGTTCAGACCGCGTGTCAGTGCGCCTGGACGGCGACTACAACCTCCGCCCTTCATTCTCGATTGCCAAGCAAGGCGAGGAAGGTCGTGTGCGTTTTGCCGGTTTGCCCATGGGACATGAATTCACCTCGCTGCTGCTGGGCCTGCTGCATGTGGGCGGCCATCCACCCAAGGTGGAAGCAGACGTAATCGAACAAATCAAAGGCTTGCAGGCACCCGCCAATGGCGGTCATTTTGAAACCGTCATTTCACTGAGCTGCCACAACTGTCCAGACGTTGTGCAAGCCTTCAACACCATCGCTGCTTTAAACCCGGCATTTAGCCACACCATGATTGATGGCGGCATGTTCCAGCCACTTGTTGAACAACGAAAGGTAATGGCAGTACCCACTGTGTTTCAAGCCAGCAATAGCGCAACCGGCAACAGCACCGAAAGTTTTGGTTCAGGCCGAATGACACTTGAAGAGATTGTCGCCAAGCTGGACACTGGCGCTGCACAAAAAGACGCCGCCAAATTGAACGCCAAAGGCGAGTTTGATGTGCTGATTGTGGGCGGTGGCCCGGCTGGTGCAGCCGCCGCAATTTATGCTGCGCGCAAAGGCGTGAAAACCGGCATTGCCACCGAGCGCTTTGGTGGCCAGGTGCTGGACACGCTGGGCATTGAAAACTTCATTTCCGTGAAAGAAACCGAAGGCCCGAAACTGGTGGCTGCACTGGAACAACACGTGAAGGAATACGACATCGACGTGATGAACCTGCAACGCGCCAAAGGCCTGCAGAAACTCGCCGATGGCAAGGTTGAAGTTGAACTGGAAAACGGCGCCAAACTGACCAGTAAAACCATTATTTTGAGCACTGGTGCACGCTGGCGCGAAATGAACGTACCCGGCGAAGCCGAGTACCGCAACAAGGGCGTGGCCTACTGCCCGCACTGCGATGGCCCGCTTTACAAAGGCAAGCGCGTGGCGGTGATAGGTGGTGGCAACAGCGGTGTAGAAGCCGCCATTGACCTGGCTGGTATTGTGAAAGAAGTCACTTTGTTTGAATTCGACACCAAGCTGAAAGCAGATGCAGTATTGCAGAAAAAACTGTACAGCCTGCCGAATGTAAAAGTGATTCTGAACGCGCTGACCACTGAGGTGAACGGCGATGGAACCAAGGTGTACGGCTTAAGCTACAAAGACCGCGCAACGGATGAAGTGAAGCAGGTTGAACTGGAAGGTATTTTTGTTCAAATCGGTTTGCTGCCCAACACCGACTGGTTAAAAGGCACGCTTGAATTAAGCAAGCATGGTGAAATTGTCGTGGACCACAAAGGCCACACCAGCATGGAAGGCGTGTTTGCTGCGGGCGACTGCACCACAGCACCTTACAAGCAAATCATCATCGCCATGGGTGAAGGTGCGAATGCTTCACTGGCCGCGTTCGATCATTTGATTCGTCAGTAAATTGAAAGTCTTCCCTGTCGCCATGTGGCGGCAGGGAATCAAACCCTTATTGCTCCAACCTGGTCGCTTGCAGCTATCGGCTTCCAAGTGTGGCTCTCCTCAAACAGCGACTTAACCTCATTCGCAGTTTCAACTTCGCCATCACTAAATCTTGCTAAATCGCAGTTCTTTATTGATAATGATTATCATTATCAATAAATTCACTGAGACATGCCATTCCAACCCGATCCGGTTTACCTTCCGCAAGCCCGCACTACCCTGTTTGCTGTTCAAACCACCGTCACAGGTACTCCAGACTCACTGGGCTCAAGACGACGCCGACTGTGGGAAATGTGCGGCACCGCTCAATGCCCTGTGGTGGGTATTTGCCTGCCCATGACGGTGGTCAAAAAACTGGCAGTCAAATATTTACAGCACACCGACAGCCGCGCAAGCGACTATGAAACACATTGTGCTGTGGTGGTGGCCTGCAAAACAAAATCGGCGTTTGGCAAAATGGTACAAGAACAACTTGACCAGCGATTTCACAATGAACTGCGCTCGGTGCAAGCCTTGAAAACCCGTGAAGCCTTGCAGGCTCACTGGAACAAACACAAAGAGGCCAACCACTTTCCAGGCGTGTTCTGGAGCGTGCTTAGCCACCCAAGATGTGACGCAGCCATGGAATTTGAAGTGCTGGGTCATGCCCACATGATGCAGCACCAGGCAGGCTGCGAAAGGCAAACTCAAGAGAACGAAAAAACTGCGCTGCACGAGCAATTAAGGGCAGCACTGGCCGCCAACAAAAAACTGGAAGAAAAATACCTGGCCTCACAACTGAGCCATGCCCAAACCCAGCAACTTCAGCAAGACACCATTTCAACCTTGCAAACCGAATTGGCCAGCCAACACGGGGAAATGCAAAAACTAAAGAAAACTCTCAGCACGCTGCATGCACAGAAAGTGAACCCTGATGTTTCAAACACCAAAGAACTTGAGTTGTTGCGTGCACGCATTACCACCTTAAAATCAGTTCATCTTGCCGAACTGGGAAACCTACAGCAACACAGCAAATATTTAGAGGCCCAACTGGCCAAACGCCCCACTGCATTCGCCATTCAAGCACTGGATGCTACTTCAACAAATTGCGCCGAGCCTTGTGACAAACCGCTAGACAAACGTTGTGTGCTGTGTGTTGGCGGTCGTCCTTCGGCAGTGCCGCTTTATCGACAAACAGTGGAAACCCGAGGTGCCACTTTCATGCACCACGATGGCGGACAGGAGGAAGGAATTGCCCAGCTGGATGCAAAACTGAACAGCGCTGACTTGGTGATTTGCCAGGCAGGTTGCGTAAGCCATGAGGCCTATTTTCGTGTGAAGGAGCATTGCAAAAAACGGGGTATTCAATGCGTGTATGTTCAAAACCCGAGCAAGTCAGCATTGAGAAAGGCGCTGCAAATGATCGCAACGCCAGGTAACGATTGAACCATCAAATCAAGGCCAAATCACCTTCAACAAACCCGGCCTGTTTGCAAGCGCGAAAGCCACCGCCACAGCAGACCCAACCAGCAGCATAATCCAGACCAATGCCGCAATGGAAGGCCTGTCAGCCACCAAACACACCAACAGTGAAACAAACAAAGCGGCATACCCCAGTGCCTTGAGAGTCGCCCTGGGTGGGCGGCTGTCAGCCAGGGGAATCTGCTTCACTTGTGCCCAATGCACATCCATGGACAAGGCCAGCCACGACATGCCCACCAGGCTGAGCAAAGCGGCGGCAGTTAGATAAATTGCTTCAGGCATGGGCCACCTCGCTGGTGTCAGTCTTGGGCTGCTTTTCGATTTTCCTGGATTGAGCACCCACACCACGCTCTCGCCGTACAAGTTTCAATGCAGCCCAACCGCTTACCATGGCACACGCCATCAGGCTCAAATCAACACCAGCCACGGGCCAGTAAGTGTCAGTGAAAATTGTTTTGATCAAATGGTCGCCAGTGGTGGCCCAATTCAAGAGCACCGCTGAAATACTGAGCACAACAACACCCCAGCACTGCTCACGCCAGGCTGGGTTGAACAAACCAAGTGCAACGGGCGCACTGCGAACGTAAGCATGAACAAAGCTTAAGCCCCACACAGTCCAGAATGCAGCTTTTTCCCAATCGGCCTTGCCCAATAGGTCGGCTGGCAAAATACGATTCACGACCAGCATACCGACTGCGGCCATCACCATGCCAGTCACTGTAGTAACGGCCAATGAGTCGACCACACGGCTTCCGTTGCTCCCACTTTTCGCATGCTGGGATTTTCGTTTTTCAACAAAGAAAATGAAACCAGTTGCAATACACACCGCGCCCAACAAGCCACCCAACACATACAGCCAACGCAAGAACCAGTGTTCAAAGTGCTGCAAATGCAAGCCTGTCAAAAATTCATTCACCTCTGAAACAGGGGTACGCGGCGGGTCTTCACTGAGCACTTCACCGGTGCTGGTTTTGAAGTGAATGCCCTCGCCCACCAAGGCAACCCGGTCACTGCCAGCGCGGTAAATGCTCACATAACTGTTGGCATCGCCCACATGGTGCATCACCAAAAAGCCGACCTCACCTGCCATGTCGCGCGCTGCCCACCGGCGTTTGGCCTCCTCCACCATGGCATCCACACTGCTCATGGGTCCGGGCACACCTGCTGCATCATGCGGTAAACCGGTTGCGGCCGCCTCGTGAATTTCATGCTGCTTGTGCAGGGGATCAAGCAAGGTGCTGGTCACCGGCAGAAAGTAAAAACTTGCAAAAATTACTAAGCCGGTGAATGCAAAAAAGAAATGGAATGGCAGGGCCACAACACCAGTCAGATTGTGTAAATCCAGGCTGGCACGTTGTGTTCGCTTCCAGGGCCTGAACGTGAAAAACTCGCGGAACACCTTGCGGTGCATGATGACACCGGTGACCAAGGCCGCGAGCATCATCAAGGCAGCCAGCCCCACAATCCAGATGCCCAGGTTTTTCCATTTCAGCTGCAAGCTGTAGTGCATGGGGTAGAACCAGTGGCTGCCAATTTTAAGTTTGTCATCCGGCAACACCGCGCCAGTTCGGGGGTCCAGCGTCACATTTTTATGAATATGGTTGTGGTCTTCCGGGTTCTTCGCCAATGGCACTCCATAACCCACGCCTGCCGCCAACACGGGGTCGCGGTGGGTAACATAAGCCCAGTATTCGTCCACCGGCAATTCAGTGCGCGGTGTCATCTCGCCCTTGGCGGGGTCGTGCAGCCTGGGCATGTTGGTGGCGTAGTCCACCTCATCGGGTTCCAGTTGCTGCAAAGCAGGCAGCAACACCTTGTCAAAAGACGGCATGGGCTGCGCGTCGAACCGTGTTTCAGGAATTGCCCAGCGGTCAATTTCCCGATCAAACACCGACAACGATCCGAAGAAAAAACAGACCATCAACACAAAGCCCAACACCAAACCAAACCAGGTGTGAACCCAGGTCATGGACAATCGAAAATTACTAAACACCAACCTTCCCCTTCAAGACAACATGCTTTGCTGAATCAACCACGCCGACAGGGTCATCAACACCCCACCACCTGCCAACACAGCCCACACACGGGCAACACTGCTGCTGGCAAAAGCCCACAGAAACATGCCCAGAAACACCAGAAATGCAAGCATCAAAACGCCGGTTTCGGCTTCATGAAAATCAACACCGAGCGCGGCAAGGCCCGCGATGCCCAGGGATGAAAAACCCCAGGTAAATGCATAGCCGCCAAGCAGGGCCGACATGATTCGATTGATTACCCAGTAGTGAATACCGCCAACCTTGTTCATACGTAAAACGCTCACACTATTTAATGAACAATAATGATAATTATTCTTACTTGTTTAATCAATTGATCACACGATTTAATTTGTCTATCGATCTGCTACGATCAAGCACTTGTAGTTCACCGTCATGAAAAACATGCCTATTTCCAGAATCAAAATCGGCTTATGCCTGATGCTGTTGGCCAGCCCCGCCTTGCAAGCCCAAACCCCAAACCCGGCACAGGTTGAAGAAGGCGACTTGCGGGCCTGTTTGCAGCTGGAGCAACAGGGTTTAAAGCGATTCAACACGCTAGAGCAACGGGCCAGCGACCTGCGTGGCAGCGAGAAACTCTTAAGCGAGCGGCGCATTGCCTTGCAAAACCAGAAGGCCAAACTGGATGCGGGCAAGCCCGATCAAAAGGCAGTTGCGAATTTCAATGAAGCGGTGAACACCTTTAACCTTCAGGCTGACCGGTTGAATGCAGACAAAGCTGAATTCGAGAAAGAGTCCAGTACCTACGACAACTGGGTCAACAACAACCTGAAACCGGTGTGCAACAAAGTGATCAACAAACCGGTGAATCCGGTGACGTCCTATTACGCTTGCGGCTTTAACAGCACACAGCCGCTGGTCGATGTACCCCACTGCAAAACCCTGCCCAATCTGGATAGCCTGAAAACCTGCATTCAAAAAGCAGGCAGCAAAACTGCCGCCTTGGAGGCTTGCAAGGGGTAACCCATGTGTGGGCTGTCCACCAAATTACTAGCTAAACGTTGATAGGGTTTGTGCATTGTTCCCACACCTCACCTCAATCGCAGTATGAGCATCAACACCCTTCTGGCTGGCCCCGTGTTGCGTCGCATGCAAAGCGAGCGAATCACTTTGTGGTTGGCCACATCCCGCCCCGTGCAATGGCGACTTTCCCTGTTCCCGGACAAACACGATTCGCAGGTGCATGAAATTCGCGGGCATTGCCGTGAATTAAAAGTGGCCGAGCACTATTACATTCACCTGATCGACCTGCCTTTGAACATGCCTCTGCCTGCTGACACTTGGGTAGGCTATGAACTCAGCTACAAACATGGGGCAGATGGCGAATGGATCAACCTGACCCAGGAATCGCCACACCTGCTTTACCCCGGCAGAAGCACGCTGGGGTTTGTCATTCACAGCCAGGTTCGCAGCGTATTACACGGTTCTTGCCGCAAGCCGCATTACGCCCGCAAGGAAGACAGCTCGGCCGGTGATGGCCTGGTTCGGGCCGACCAACACTTGCTGGAACTGGCTGCCACACCCACCGAATGGCCAGCGCTGTTGATGATGGGTGGCGATCAAATTTACACCGACGATGTAGCGGGCCCCATGCTGGTGGCCATACACCGCTTGCTCAACGAATTGAATTCGCCAGCCGAGCCTTTGCCCGGTACCCAACTGCACAGCAGCCATACCCTGCACCGCGAACAGCCGCACTATTACACGCGCGATCAATTGTTGCCAAAAACCAGGGCCAACAAAGACATTCGCACCGTGCTGTTCACGGGTGTGAAAAAACCGGTGTTCACCACTGACAGTGCCCGAAACCATTTGATCTCCCTGTCTGAAGTCATGGCCATGTACCTGTTGGTGTGGTCGCCCATTCCCTGGCGCTACACGGACATGACCATCCCACCGGAAGTGCCCACCGAATTTGCAGAACGCTATGAAGCACAACTGGAAGCGATGGAAGAATTTGTCGCCGAACTGGACTGTGTGCACCGCTTGATGGCCCACATACCAGTGGCCATGATGTTCGACGACCACGACATCACCGACGACTGGAACCTGAGTGCCGAGTGGGAAGAAACTGCTTACGGTGAGCCATTCTCCCGCCGCATCATCGGCAATGCGCTGGTGGCTTACCTGGTGTGCCAGGCCTGGGGCAATGCGCCAGAAAACTTTTCCGATGACATGATGAAGCGCTGCGATGAGGCGCTACAATTGCCCGGCGAGGAAGCGCACGAAGATCTGATTTCCGAGTTGATTGCCTTTCGCGGCTGGCAATACAAATGGGACACCAAGCCAGCTTTGATGGTGATCGACACGCGAACCAATCGCTGGCGCTCAGAATTCAACCCTGCACACCCTTCCGGACTGATGGACTGGGAATCACTGTCCGAGTTACAACAACGGCTGCTTGGTCATGATGCCGTGTTGCTGGTGTCGCCAGCCCCAATATTTGGCGTCAAACTGATTGAAACCATACAAAAAGTGTTCACCTGGTTTGGCAAACCCTTGATGGTAGATGCCGAAAACTGGATGGCCCACCGCGGCGCAGCCAACACCTTGTTGAACCTGTTTCGCCATGGCAAAACACCCCAAAATTTTGTGATTCTTTCTGGCGATGTGCACTATTCATTCGCTTATGAAGTGGAACTTCGCAGCAAGAAAAACAGCCCCAATATTTGGCAAATTACCAGCAGTGGTTTTCGAAATGAGTTTCCGCGCAAACTGCTCGACATTCTCGACCGCATGAATCGATGGTTGTATGCCCCTTGGTCACCTTTGAACTGGTTCACCAAACGCCGAAAAATGCGCATTGTGCCGCGCAAACCCGACCATGGCAGTCGTGGTGAGCGCTTGGTCAACGGCAGTGGAGTCGGCTTGCTGACTCTTGATGCCACCGGTGCACCTCTGAAAATTACTCAGCTGCTGGCCGATGGCGACACCATTGAATTTCGCAAGCGCATGGAAGACGAAGCACACTAGCGAATTGCCGGGCCAGGGCTATCAGCTTGCTGTGGGCTTCGCCACTTCCACCTGCTGACCTGGTTTCAGCAAAGCGTTGGGATTCACCACCACGCGGTCCTCAACGCTTACGCCCTGCACAACCTCCACAGTGGTCGGGAAATTTTTACCCAAGGTAATTTTTCTGAACTCAACCTGGTTGTCTGCAGTCAACACCACCAAAGTAGCGCCACCATCCCGATACACAATGGTGTTGGCAGGCACCGTAACGCTGTTGCCTTTGCCGTTTGATTCAATTTTCAAACTGGCATTCAAACCGGCAGGTAAGGCCAGTTCACGGTTATCAAACTCGTATTCAATTCGCACAGTGCCAGTGTCCGCACGCAATTCCTGAGAAGATCGCTTGAAATTCACGGCAATCATTTGGCCCGGGCGCTCGGCAATACTCAGGCTGGCTTTGCTGGCCTGCTCAATGCGAAACAACTGGGGTTGCGGCACATCCACCTGCACCCGAATCACATCGCTGTTGATGATTCGGTAAAGCATGCGTGTGTCATTGGGGCTCACCCTGTCGCCCCGGTCAATATTGCGCTCGGTGATTACACCATCAAAGGGTGCCTTCAAGGTCAGGTAGGTCAATTCACTTTGCAAGCGAGCCACCTCTGCTTTTGCAGCATTCAAATTGGCTTTGGCCACTTCTTCAATGCCCATCAACTCATCGACTTGCTGGGCCGACACTGCACCCGCAGTACCCAAAGGCTCAACCCGCTCGCGATTGCGTGTCGCAAGCAGCAATTCTGCTTCGCGTTGATTCAGTGCCGCCCGTGCAGAATTCAGCGAAGCCTCCAATTCGGGTGCTGAAATACGTGCAAGTACTTCACCCGCTTTGACACGTGTGCCAATGTCAGCATAGCGTGCCTCCACAAAACCTGAACTGCGGGCAAACAAACTGGCCTCGCGCGAAGGGGCCAGCCTTGCTGCGAATTGAATGTCACTGCTGGCCTGCGACAGGGCAGGCTGAACCACATTGACCACAGGCATGCTTGCCTGGTCTTGGGCAGGTTTTAAATTCGCTTTGGCGTCCTGCCCCCAATACACAAAACCAGCGCCCGCTGCCACCAACACTGTCACGGTAGCGCCAATTAAAAATGGTTTACTCACGCCTGTTTTATCCACGGTTTACTCCTCAACCAGCGGTTTGCCGGGTACTGCGTTTTTCATTGCAAATGTGAAAATCAAAGGCACCAAAATCAAGGTAGCCACCGAGCCTGTCATCAAGCCACCAATCACCGCGCGGGCCAGTGGCGCATTTTGCTCAGCGCCCTGCCCCAGCGCAGTGGCCATCGGGATCAAGCCCACAATCATGGTCAATGCGGTCATCAAAATTGGACGAATTCGCTGGCGCACGGTTTGCAATGCGGCATCCCAGGCACCCATGCCCTGCACCCAGGCATCACGCGCAAACGAGGTTAGCAACACGCTGTTGGCCGTGGTAATGCCCATCGTCATGATCAAGCCCATGAGTGCAGGCACGCTGATCGGCGTCCCGGTGACATACAAGGCAGCCACCGCACCGGACAGCGCCACCGGCAAACTGCTCAAGGCCACAAAAGGCAAAACCCACGATTGAAAGTTGAACACCATCACCAGCACAATCAAGGCCAAGGCCCCCAGCAAACCAATCGCGAGTTCCCTGAAGGCCTCGGTCATTGCCGTGGCCTGGCCGTTGATCTCTATTTTGTTGCCCGGTTTCAAACGCGACTGCAACTCGGCCACCGCCTCTTGGGATTGCTCGGCGAGAACCCTTAAATTTGCACCAGGCGCATTGGCCAGCACGCTCACCACTGGCTGCAGGGTAGAACGCACCACCGTGGCCGGCACGGTGCGTGGTGTGATGGTTGCTATCGCGCCAAGTTGAATGCTTTCTCCGCCGGGCGTGGTAATTGGCAAACGAAGCAAATCTTCGGCCGAGTTAATGGTTTGCAACGGTGCTTGCACCTGCACCACATACGAAATACCCGCGCGGGGATCGGACCAATAACTGGGTGCGACCGTGCCGCCTGTGCCCAATACACCCAACAAGGTTTGCAAGGCATCGGCCGAAGTAATGCCCAAGGCAAGGGCACGGTCTCGATCAATCGACACCACGTACTCCGGCAAATTGCCCACCTGCCGCAACATCAAATCACTGATGTCACTGGAGCCATCCAGTTTCTTGAGCAACTCTTGCGCAATGCCCATATTGCCAGGCACATCCCTTCCAATCACCCGAATTTCAGCCGAGGTGGGTGTTAGGCCCGACAAGGTTTGATTGGTAATGTCCGCAGGCAAAAACAAAAACTTGAAATCGGGATAACGTTCAGTCAGTTCCTTGCGCAGCAAGGTTTGATACTCAAACGTGCTGGCCTTTTTCGGGCTCAGTTCAATCAGCATTTCACCATCGAAACTGCCAATGGTCATGGTGTCTACCCAAGACATGTTCACCGGGTCGGGCTGCCCGATCAACTCCACGATCTGCTTTACTTCATCTTCAGGAATCAATTCTCGAATGGTGGTTTGGACCTGTGCAAACTTGTTGGCAGTTTCCTCAACACGCGTGCCTGCCGGGCCACGCACGTACAGCTTCAACAAACCCGCATCGGTGCGCGGGAAATACTGTTGCGGGCTGATGGCCAACAAAGTGCCAGCGCTGGCCACAATCAAGACCACCACCAAGGCCACCACGGGCCACTTGGCGCGCAAGGCAGGCAGTCGGTTGGCAATGCCGTCACCCAAACGGTCGATGGATGCTTCAAGTTTGTGAAAACCCTTGTAATGCTTGTCATTCTTGCCGAGATTCAGCGCAGCCAAGGTGGGCACCACAGTTCTTGAAAAGAAGTAGGACGCCGCCAATGCAGCAATCACTGTGATGGCCAATGGCTGGAACACATAACCCGCAATGCCCTCCAGCAAGAAAATGGGCGTGAACACAATGCAGGTGGACAAGGTAGACACAAATTCGGGGAACGCCACCTGCTTGGCCCCGGCCAGTGCTGCCTGCGGTGCACTCAGCCCCAGGCCAATATTGCGGTTGATGTTTTCAATTTCAACCATGGCGTTGTCCACCAGAATACCCACCGCCAGGGCAAGACCCGCCAGGCTCATCAGGTTCAGCGTGTGCCCAGTCAGCTTCACGGCAATCACCGCGACCAGCAGTGAAAGTGGAATCGACACCAGAACAATGAGGCTGGATTTGATCGACCCCAGGAAGATGAACACCACCAGGCCCACGAGAAAACCCACGATCAGAATTTCCTTGGCGATGATGTCCACCGCACTTTGAACGAAAATGGACTGATCGAAAATGGGTGTGATTTTCGCACCTGCTGGGGCAGCGGCTTGAATTTCCGGCAACCGTTCCTTCACTTTCTCGATGATTTCTGTGGTGGACGCATCGCCAATTTTGATCATCGACACCAGCACGGCGCTGCTGCCGTCCACCCGAGTCAGGTTGGTTTGAATGGCACCTCCATCGCGCACATCGGCCACATCACGAAGCTTGATGATTCGGCCATCCCTTGCGCTAATGGGCAAGTTGGAAAACACCTCGGCGCTTTCCGGGCTTGCATCCACGGAAATTTGCATGTCGCGCATCCCTTCGCGCACATTGCCTGAAGGCAGGGTGAGGTTTTGCTGGTTAACAGCCTGTGCCACATCGGCAGCGGAAAGCCCAAAGGCTGGAAGTGCATCGGGCTTCAAATCAATCATGATCTGGCGGGTTGCACCGCCATACGGCAAGGTTAGCCGCATACCACCAATGCTTTGCACCTGCCCGCGCAACTGAATGCGGGCATAATCGGCCAACTGGCTTTGACTGAGCGTGTCGGAAGAGACCACCATGCTGAGGATGGGCCGGCTGGACAAGGAGTTGCGAACCACAATGGGCGGGCTGGTGCCAGCGGGCATTCGGCGCAAGATGGTTTGTGAAATTGCTCCAACCTGGGACAAGGCCACATCAATTTCCACGTTGTTTTGAAACACCACCCGAACCAGTCCAACGCCATTGAACGTTTCTGAAGAAATTTCCTTCACGTTGTCCACGTTGTTGAGCAAAGCCAACTCGGAGAACGAGGTGATTTTGGTAGCCATTTCACGGGCATTCAAGCCCTGATAGGTCCACACCACATTCACCACCGGAGTTTTTACTTCAGGAAGAATATCGACCGGCAATTGCCGTAGGGACGACAAACCCAGAATGAACACGAGAATTGCCAACGCGCCCATGGAGTAGGGTCTTCGCAATGCGTACTTCACCAACCACATTGTTAGTCCTTTGACTGCTGCTTCTTTGCACAGCCCACTTTGAGCGCCATTGCCCGAAAATGTTCAAATTTTTTTGAGAATTATTCTCGAAACCCTTCAAGGGGAGGCCTAATTTAAGCATACTTGCGCATTCACTCACCACCTGATGAAAACCATGAGTCAAGCCAGTGCGCTGCGATTGTTGTTGCTGTCCATGATCTGGGGCTCATCCTTCGTGTTTTACAAAATTGCAGCCACTGACATGGCACCTGCTTTCATGGCGGCGCTTCGGGTGATGTTTGGTGCACTGTTTCTGGGCGGGCTTTTTGCGCTAACTCGCAAGCAAACCCAGGTTGCCAAGCGCTGGAAGTTAATTGCGGTGATTGCCGTATTTGCCTCCGCCCTGCCTTTCACTTTGGTGGCCTACGCCTCGTTCACGGTCACAGCATCGGTGCTGGTAATCATCAACGCCACTGCGCCAATTTGGGCTGCGCTTGTTGCCCTGGTGTGGACGCGCGCCGTGCCATCGCCCATGGCCTTGCTTGGGCTTGTCTTGGGTTTACTGGGCGTGGCAATTATTGTGGGTTTTGATGCGGCAACCCTGAACACAGAAGGCACTGGGCTGGGTGTAACTGCGGCACTGGGCGCTGCGGCTTGCTATGGCATTGCCACCAACATGGCGAAATACCTGGGCAGCGACATTGACCCCCTCACCAACGCATTTGGTTGCTTGCTGATGGGTTCGTTTATTTTGATGCCCTTTGTACCATTTAACCTGCCTGAACAAATGCCCGCCATGGGCAGTTGGCTGGCCATTCTCGGTGTGGGTGTGTTGTGCAGTGGTGTGGCTTACCTGCTGTACTTCAGGCTGGTGATGGACATTGGGCCTACCTCGGCACTTACCGTCACCTTTTTAACTCCGGTATTCGGCGTGCTGTGGGGCAACCTTTTTCTAGGTGAAACAGTGGGTTGGCACACTTTGGTCGGCGGTTTGGTGGTGTTGGCCGGCACAGCCTTGGCGGCCGTTTACGGCCTGCAAAAAAACGATGCCGTACCGGTGGACTGATATAGATTTCAACGCGTCAAAACCACGCTTTGACAGTCCATGGAATCCACATTCACGGTGACCGTGTTCAAATCCACACCCAACACCTGTAGCAAACCATCCAGAATATTGCCCACCAGTCCCAGAATGGGACTTAACACGGGTTCAAGCGCATTCAGCAACAAGTTCACCAAACCGTTCACAACGCCATTGATCAGTGGCCCCACCAGCGGAAGTTCAATACCAAGGTCCAATTCTGTGTTTTGCAGCAAATTGCCCAGTGACTCCCCCACGCTGAGTTCAACGGTTTCGCTGAAAGGCGCTACCCCGTCAAAACTGTGCTGAACAGGGTCAGAGCGCAAACTGGTCTCAGCCGCCAAAGTAACACCGGCATTCACCAAACCCAAAAAATTCACATCCAGAATATCGGCTGGTGCGCCACATTCCAGCGCGCCGACAGTGGTATTCAAGTTACCCGCGCTGTCAGAAATACACACCTCGGCCACGGCGGGTACCACGGTCATTACCATGTTGTTGGTTGTGCGCGGATACCTGCATGTCAATTCATTCACCTCGGCCAGGCCACCGGCTACACGCAGTTGAAGCCCAAGATCAAGCGCGCTCAAACTGACAAGTGCAAGGTTGATATTCAAAGGCTGGCGAACACGAACATCCAACGCAACCTGTGCCGTTCGGCCCGTGGCGATCGGGTTTTTGTAAGGCATTTTTCGGCCTACAAATACCTGTGGTGCTTCCAGAATATTCACGCCGACATCCAGATTCAGCAAACCCGATGAAATAGGCAACACATAACCCACACCTTCCACAGCATTCAGCACAGTCACCTGCGCCAGTTGTCCAAGGTTAATGTCAAGCGTGGTATTGGTTCGACCGGATAAATCGAGAGCCACGAGATCACCCACAGTCACGTTGACATTGTTCAACGGCCCACTCAAGGCACTCAGAATGCCTTCAACTTCCATTTTGTCGGCTGCATCGGCATTGCCCACCACCAGAGCGTCTTGCAGCAAGCCCAATGCCGACACGTTCAACGACAACAAATCATTCACATTGGCCACACCCAGTTCAGTGGCCAAGGCCAGTAAATCAACGCGAATGTCGCTGCCCAGCAAACTACCCCACTGGGCCACATTCAAATTGATTGCGCCCCCACCCAGGGCAGTCAACAAACCATTCAGCAAAGCAGACTGATTGGTGTCCACACTGACCAGGCCACTGGATACCGACCCCACCACCGTGGGTGCGACGGTTGCTTCGGCCAGCACGGTCACCTCACGGTTTGGCAAAAACACCAGCAAACCATTGACCGGGCGAACAATCGTGACCCGGCTGGTGATGGAGTTGTCGCAATCATTGGTGGGTGCATCGTCGATAATGCACTCAATAGTCAAATCGTCGTCGGCGCTTACACCGTTGGCCAGGGCTATGGCCTGTGCCTCGGCAAACGCAGGCCCGTTGGCCATTTGACGGGCGGCAGTCAGGGCAACCAGGTCAGCAACACCTTGCAAGCGGGTTTTTTCCCAAGCCATGTGCCCCACGGCCAGAACACCCATAGCGCCCATGCTCATGATGAGCACAAACACCGTCAAAATTGAATAGGCACCGCGTTGCGATTGCAGAGAATTGGGCTTAACCATCGTTGGGCTCCACACGTGTTGTGGACTCTGCTGACAAATTCTCAGGCAAAGGAATGAAAAAGGAATTACCGACCAGTGGGTTGCTGCTGTAGTTGGGATAATCGAGACGCACCCGCAGGCAGGTTGAGTCGCCGCAGGCAAACGAATTCACGGAAGGCACAACGCTTTCCCGGAAAGAACCCACGTAAGTGGGCAGCAGGTCTTCCAAAGCGTCTTGCGCAAGGCTTTCATAGTCGCCGACTGCAAAACCACTGCGATACACCGTGGCTTGCCGCGCGGCCTCACTGGTGGTGTTGTTCATGATCAACATGGCCCCCAACAGCACCGAGTACTCCACGATCGCGAAAATCACAGCCAGCAAAATTGGCAGTGTCAGCACCAGCTCGATCATGAGCGCGCCTCGCTGACGTAATTTGGACTGAGTTTTCATGATGGGCTTGTCTTCGTCGAATGGGTTAGTCAAAAAGTGTTAATCAAAATATTACCTAATCACTTTGCCATTCAACACTGGGAATAATAGGAATGAATAGGATGAATTTTACCCTCTTATTTGGGTAAAGGAAAAATATTTCACTTATATTTCAACTAGATAAAGCTTATCGCGATGTCCATTCAAAAACCAATCAAACAATTGATTGAAAACATTAAGCCTTACATTATGTCAGCTTTTTACTTACAAATGATTAACCTGTGCTGGTAAAAAAACAAAAGCCGGCTGAACCAGCCGGCTTTGTGAAGTGAAACTAAAACTTATTGTTTACAACTTAGTCGTCTCGACCTCGACCATGTTTGCCATGTCCATGGCCTCGATCATCATGCTTCCAGTGTTTGCCGTGCCCACGGTGATCGTGGTCACGGCGATACTCACGGTAATCACGGCGATCATAGTCGCGGCGGTCGTAATCCCTGCGGTCATAGTAGTCGCGACGGTCATAGCCACCACGATTCACGTAGGTCACGCGGTCTCGGTAAATGTAGCGCTGCTCAATGTAACGCGGGCTGAAGTCGTAGTAATCGCGAGACTTCACGAAATAAACCGGCCGTGAACATGCGTCGTAACGACCACAATAGCGACCCCATTTTTTCAGGTGTCCCGGGGGTACATGCAAGTACACCGGTGACAAAATACGTGACGGACGAGTCACGATCAGGGGCTCTGCATACACCAGCGTTGGGTAGCGCCCGTTGTCGATATTGACTGAGCCATACACACCGGGAAGCACTTCCCCGCCCACACCGATAGAGATGTTGACGGCCTGAGCCTGCATGGGGGCCAGAGCAAGACCAGTCAGAACTGCAAAACTGGCCGAAAAAATCCTGAACAATCGAGTTTTCATCACAAATCCTCCTTGCCGTGATGTCAACTAAAACGCAACGGCCTTCGTTTGGTTGACTCGGAATAAATAAGCAGTAAAGCTTGTTTAACCCTATGATGGTCTTTCCCACACACAAGAATGATGGAGTAATAAAATGACTAAAACTATGCGCGCAACAGCAATGGCAGTTTTGTTGAGCTTTTCAAGCAGCTTTATTGTGGCACCAGCCCACGCAGCAATCGTGAGCACCGAAGAAGCGGTTGCCATGCATCAGCAAGACCGCTCCGAACTCAAGCAATTCTTCGATCGTGAAGACATTGCCAAAGCACTGCAAGCTCATGGTGTAAGCCCTGAAGTTGCCAAGGCCCGTGTGGATTCCATGACAGAAGAAGAAGCCCAGAAGCTTGCCGCCCACATTGAGAACGCACCCGCAGGTGCCGGCATTGTTGGTGTACTATTTACTGTCTTCATTATTTTGTTGGTAACCGACATTCTTGGCCTGACCAAGGTATTTCCGTTTACCCGTTCCGTTCGATGAAATTACGTTTTTCCAGTACCGCCTGGGCCCGCTTGGCGGGCTCAGCTGTACTTGTAGGGCTGTTGGCCTCTTGTTCAATTTTGCCAACAGTCCCGCAAGACCTTCAAAACACCGTTCAAACCCAAGCACCTGTTGAACTCAAAAACGTGCCGTTTTTCGCACAGGAAGAGTTTTACTGCGGCCCGTCAACATTGGCCATGGTGCTCAACCATGCCGGTGAAAATACCGATCCGAACAAACTGGCTGAGCTGGTTTACTTGCCTGGCCGCCAAGGCAGCTTGCAACTTGAAATGCTGGCTGCACCCCGCCGCTTGGGCTACCTGAGTTACCAAATTGAACCCAAACTTCCCGCCCTGTTTGACGCCCTGAATGCTGGCGCACCCGTGGTGGTTTTGCTGAATCTTTCACTGCCGATTGCACCGCAATGGCACTACGCCGTGGTGGTGGGTTACGAGCCTGGCAGCAACAGCATGATTTTGCGCTCGGGCCCGAAGGAACGTGAGTTGATTCCCGTGGCCACCTTTTTGAAACTTTGGGAACGCTCACAGAACTGGGGCTTTACCGTGATTAAAACCACCGCCGAACCACCCAGCTACGTGAATGCACAAGGCTATCTGAATTCAGCGGTTGCGCTTGAGCGCTCCAACACTGAGAAAGCCGGTCAGGCTTACCTACAGGGTGCGAAAACCTGGCCCACCGAGCCCTGGTTTCATTTTGGCTTGGGTAACCTGGCCTATGGGGCCAAAAGTTATGTGGAAGCCGAACAGCACTACCGCAAGGCAGTGGGTGTGTACCCCGACATGGCTGATGCCTGGAACAACCTGGCGGAGACTCTGATCAAGCTGGACCGCAAGAATGAAGCCCGTGCAGCGATCAACAAAGCGATTGCAATCGGCGGCGGGCGCATTGCTGCCTACAAGGAAACTGCCCAGAAAATACAGGCCGACTGATGCAGCTGGATTGGGCCCAAACCTTGGGCTTTGTGGCCGCAGCACTCACCACCTTTTCGTTTATTCCGCAGGTGGTGTATTGCTGGAAAACACGCGACACTCGAAGCATTTCTTTGGGCATGTACGCGTGTTTTTGTTTGGGTGTGCTTCTGTGGCTTGTTTACGGTTTGTTGGTGCAGCAATGGCCTGTTGTGGTGGCCAATGCAGTCACATTGTTGCTCGCCAGCTCTATTCTGTATTTGAAACTAAATCAAAAACCATGATCAAGGCAATTTTGACGGGGCATAGCAAAGGGCTGGGCTTGGGTATTGCCCGCGCACTTCTGCAACAAGGGCATGCTGTATTGGGCATTGCCCGATCACAAAACACTGAACTTCAACAACAATACAACGAAGATTTTCAGCAAATAAGCCTTGATTTGGCACAACCCGGCGCACTTGAGCAGCTTGAAAGCAGCCCCCAACTGCTGAAATTCATTGCAAACGCAACACAATTGCTTTTAATTAACAACGCGGGCCTGGTGTCTCCAATAGGGCCATTGAGTGCGCAAGCCACTGTCGATATTTCCAGAAGTGTTCAGCTCAATGTTGCAGTGCCTTTGGCCCTGAGCGCCTTGCTGGCCCGGAAAATTCAGGGCACGCAGCAACTTCGGATACTGCATGTATCCAGTGGCGCTGCTCAAAGTGCTTACCCGGGCTGGAGCGTGTATTGCGCCACCAAGGCCGCGCTCGACATGCATGCTCGGGCTGTGCAACAAGACCAACTGCCGAATGTCGCCATTTGCAGCCTGGCACCCGGCGTGATCGACACCGCCATGCAAACACAAATTCGGGAAACCGACGAATCGCTTTTCCCCAACAAACAGCGATTCATTCAGTTAAAAGACAGCAATTCGCTGAGCGATCCCGATGAGACCGGTAAGCGCTTGGTGCACTACCTGCTAAGCCCGAATTTCGGCAAGCTTGCCGTGGACGACCTGCGCGCCCACTAGCCCACAAACCCGCCGATTCTGGCTTAGTGCAGCTTCACCAGGGGTGTGGCGCGTTTGAGCAGAAAACGCGCCATGGCCAACAAGAATGTTTTCATGCCGCCCAGCACCGCATAGTGGTGCATCAAGTGCAAACTTGCGTACATACTGCGTGCAAAAAAACCTTCCACAAACATGCTGCTGGCTTTGAATAATCCGCCCATCAAACTGCCCACCGAGCTGCGAGAACCCAGCGACACCAAAGAGCCATGGTCTTTGTACAAATAAGGCTTGCTCAAAGCTGGCTTGCCTCGCTCTGCATTCATGATGGTTTTGTAAATATAATCCGCCTGCTGGTGCGCCGATTGCGCACGGGGCGGCACCATACTGCCATCGGGTTGCACACAGGCCGCACAATCACCCAGCGAAAAAATGTGGTGCTGACCCTTGACCCGCAAATCGCCCTCCACTTCCAGCTGATTGTTGCGGTTCACAGGCAAACCCAAATTGGCCAGCCAGGCAGGTGCCTTAATGCCGGCAGCCCACACGCACAAATCAGCTTTGTACCGGTTACCACTGGCGTCCTCCACTTGCTTGGATGAAATTTCCACCACCCTGCAATTGTTGACCACCGTAATGTGGCGCTGCTCGAGCAAACGCAAGGCCGCGCTCGACACACTTTCTGGCAGCACAGGCAGAATGCTGGGAGCTCCTTCCAGAATGGTGATGGTTACATCGCTGGCTGCGTTAATTCCGCTAAAACCGTAACGGCTGTGCACATGGCTGGCTTCCCGCAGTTCGGCGGCCAGCTCAACACCCGTGGCACCTGCACCAATAATGACAATGTCCAGGCTTGCCGATGAATCCAGTTTTTTGCGCAAATCGAGCGTGGCCAAATGCTTGAGCATTTTCAAGCGAAAGCTCTCGGCCTGTTGCGGCCCGTCCAGCGAGATGGTGAAGTCTTGCGCACCTTTCACGCCGAAATAATTGGATTGACTGCCCACGGAAATCACAAGCGTTCCAAACTGCAACACGCGCTTGGGCAGCACCTCATCGCCCACATCGTCACGAACCGCTGCAATTTCAAGCTGTTTGCCGTGGGCATCCAGCCCCTCCATAGCGCCCAGTACAAAGTTAAAACCATTGTTGTGGGCCAACATGGGATAGGACAAACCTTCCTGGTGAATGTCCAGCGTACCGGCCGCCACTTCATGCAGCGACGGTTTCCAGATGTGGTACATCTTGGCATCGACCAGGGTAACGCGGTCAGGGCCCAGCTTGCGCCCCAGTTTGCAGGCCAGCTCCAGGCCACCTGCACCGCCGCCGACAATCACGATTGATGAAAGGTCCAAATCTTTTCCCCCTGATATAAAACTGATTGATCACATTAGAAGCCCAAGAGGGCTTTTGAGCAAATCTCATTCCTGCCCAGTGGTAAACCCCAATTTGACAGCAAATTTTTTCAATGAAAAAATGAACGTTCATTCAGAATTCTAGTCTACTTACTGTTCCCGCATTGTTAATTTCGAGGTAGTACCATGATTAATAAAAGAAAAATGGCGCTGGGCACCAGCGCCTTGTTGACTGTTGGCACGTTGACCCTGGCCGGTTGCGGCAGTCAAGAAGGCGGTGCAAATGCCGCGGCTGCCCCCGCTTTGCCCAAAGTTCGCGTGTTTGAGGTGGCTGCAAAGCCAGTGTCGCTTTACACCGAATTGCCTGGCCGAACCAGCCCTTACCTCATCGCCGAGGTGCGCCCCCAAGTGAATGGCATTATCAAGGCACGCCAGTTTCAGGAGGGTGGCGATGTGAAAGCAGGCACCTCCCTGTATCAAATTGATGCCTCCACTTACCAGGCCGAATATGCCAGTGCCAAAGCCATGCTCGAAAAGGCGGAAGCCAACCTCACCAGCGCAAAAATTCGAAATAATCGCTTCCAGGAACTGGCCAAGCTCAATGCCGTAAGCCAGCAAGAACGCGATGATGCTTATGCCGCCTTGAAACAGGCTGAAGCGGATGTGGCCTCGGGCAAAGCCGCGGTTCAATCGGCACAAATCAACCTGAACTACACGAAAGTGACTGCACCCATCAGCGGTCGAATTGGCCGCTCCAGCATTACACCGGGCGCATTGGTACAGCAGGGGCAAGCCAGCCCGCTGACCACCATTCAACAATTGGATCCCATTTATGTGGACCTGACACAATCGACCAGCGAACTGCTTCAACTCAAGCGCGACCTGGAAAGTGGTGTATTGAAAAGCGCCGGGAAGGACGCGGCAAAAGTCACACTGAAACTTGAAGATGGTTCCAGCTACGCGCAGGAAGGCAAGCTGCAGTTCAGCGATGTAACCGTGGACCAAAACACCGGCACAGTGACACTGCGCGCCGTATTCCCCAACCCGAAACAACAGTTGTTGCCCGGCATGTATGTTCGAGCCTCACTTGAAGAAGGTGTGCGCGAAGACGGTATTCTGGTGCCGCAAAAGGGAATTATGCGCGATGCAACCGGTGCGCCTTCTGCCTTCGTAATAGGCCAGGACAACAAAGTTGAAAAGCGCAGCGTAGAGACAGCCAGGGCCATTGGCGACCAATGGTTGATTGCAGAAGGCCTTCAGGCAGGTGATCGCCTGATTGTCGAAGGTATCCAGAAAGTTCGTCCCGGTCAGGAAGTGGAAATCCTTTCCGACTCTGAGAACAAGTAAACAACGCCTGGCAGGAGTAGTACCATGTCCCGATTTTTTATTGATCGCCCCATTTTTGCGTGGGTGATCGCGATAGTTATCATGCTGGCCGGCGCGTTGGCCATTTTCAACTTGCCTGTGGCGCAGTACCCGGCCATTGCACCGCCCGCCGTCACCATTCAAGCCACCTACCCAGGTGCCTCTGCTGAAACCCTGCAAGACTCGGTCACCCAGGTGATTGAGCAACGAATGACTGGCCTGGATGGATTCCGCTACATGAAATCCACCAGTGACTCCACCGGTCGACTGCGAATCGAGCTGACTTTTGAGCCTGGCACCAACCCGGACATTGCACAGGTGCAAGTTCAAAACAAATTGAGCCTGGCTGTGCCCTTGCTGCCCGATGCGGTACAACGCCAGGGTATTCAGGTGACTAAAAGCTCAGCTGGTTACCTGCTGGTGATCGCCTTCACAGCCGTGGATGGTGCATACAGTTCTACCGAACTGGCCGACTTCATCACCACCAATGTGCAAGACACCATGAGCCGCGTGAACGGCGTGGGTGAGGTACAGGTGTTTGGTAGCCCCTATGCCATGCGCATCTGGTTGAACCCCGACAAGATGAATCAGTTCAAGGTGACGCCCGGCGATATTCGCAATGCCGTGCTGGCCCAGAACGCGCAGGTGTCTGCGGGTGAATTGGGTGGTGCACCGGCTGTGAAGGGTCAAACACTGACTGCAACCATCACTGCACAAACCTTGCTTGAAACACCCGAAGACTTCGAGCAAATCATTTTACGAACCACTGGAGATGGCGCCACTGTGCGCCTGAAAGACGTGGCACGTATTGATTACGGCAGTGAGAACTACAATATTTTGCCCCGCTGGAACGGACGCAATGCATCGGGTATTGGTATTCGTTTGGCCTCCGGTGCCAACGCACTGGACACCGCCGAAGGCGTGATCGCCGAGATGGAGCGCATCACTCCCTTGATTCCCGAAGGCATGGAATGGGATGTGGCTTACGACACAACTCCATTTGTAAAAATTTCCATTGAAGGCGTGGTCAAAACCCTGATCGAGGCGATTATTCTCGTGTTCCTCGTGATGTACCTGTTCCTGCAAAATTTCCGAGCCACGCTGATTCCAACCATTGCAGTGCCCGTGGTGTTGCTGGGTACGTTTGCGGTGCTTTCTGCATTTGGTTTTTCAATCAACACACTGACCATGTTTGCCATGGTACTGGCCATTGGTCTGCTGGTGGACGACGCCATTGTGGTGGTTGAAAACGTGGAGCGTGTGATGGCCGAGGAAGGTTTGTCGCCTTTGGAAGCCACACGAAAATCGATGGACCAAATTACCGGTGCCTTGGTGGGTATTGGCTTGGTACTGTCGGCGGTGTTTGTGCCCATGGCATTTTTCCCGGGCTCGGCAGGCGTTATTTACAAGCAGTTTTCAATCACGATTGTGTCGGCCATGGCCTTGTCGGTGATTGTTGCACTGGTGCTGACACCGGCCTTGTGCGCCACCATGCTCAAGCCCATTGAGAAAGGCCACAGCCACGAGAAAAAAGGATTCTTCGGCTGGTTCAACCGCAAGTTTGATTCAAGCAACGCACGCTACCAGGGCGCAGTGGGGCGCATGCTGCACAAGTCGGGGCGATACCTGATTATTTACGGTGGCCTGTTGGCTGTTACCGCCTTCATGTTCACCCGCTTGCCCACTTCATTCCTGCCCGATGAAGACCAAGGCGTCTTCTTCACGCAGGTGCAACTGCCGGCGGGTGCCACGCAAGAACAAACCTTGCAGGTACTGGCCAAGATGGAAGACTACTTCCTCAATGAGGAAGGTGACAATGTGAAGTCCCTGTTCACCGTGGCAGGTTTCAGTTTCTCGGGCACCGGACAAAACTCCGGCATTGGCTTTGTGAGGCTGCGCGACTGGAGTGAACGCCCCGGCAAAGAAAACTCCGCGGCTGGCATTGTTCAACGTGCCTCGGCTGAATTCGCAAGCTGGCCAGAAGCACAAGCTTTTGCCTTTGCACCCCCAGCCATTCGGGAATTGGGCAATGCCTCCGGCTTTAACCTGTTTATTCAAGACCGCACCGGTTTGGGCCGTGATGCGCTGATTCAGGCCCGTAACAGCATGATTGGCGAAGCCGCGAAAAACCCGATATTGACGGGTGTTCGCCCCAATGCGACTGCCGACACTCCGCAATATCAGCTTGATATTGACAATGCAAAAGCGGGGGCTCTGGGTGTGAGTGTTGCAGAAATCAGCGACACGCTCACCTCGGCCTGGGGTGGCAGTTTCATCAATGACTTTCTGGACCGAGGTCGTGTGAAGCGCGTGTACATGCAGGCCGATGCGCCATTCCGCATGTTGCCCGAAGACCTGAACCGGTTCTATGTGCGCAACAGCGACGGCGAAATGGTGCCCTTCTCCAACTTCTCGTCAGCAGAGTGGTCCATGGCCTCTCCACGCCTTGAGCGTTACAACGGTCTTCCCGCTGTTGAAATTCAGGGACAGGCGGCACCCGGCATGAGTTCAGGCGACGCCATGGACGCCATGGAGGCGATTGCAGAAAACTTGCCTGAGGGCATGGGCATTGAGTGGACGGGTTTGTCGTACGAAGAACGGCAGTCGGGTTCGCAGGCACCACTGCTCTATGCGCTTTCCTTGCTGATCGTGTTTTTGTGTCTGGCAGCGCTATATGAAAGCTGGTCCATTCCTTTCGCAGTCATGCTGATTGTGCCTCTGGGTGTGGTGGGTGCCCTGCTTGCGGCCAGCGGCCGTGGCTTGGCCAACGACGTGTACTTCCAGGTGGCCTTGCTGACCACTGTGGGTTTGTCAGCCAAAAACGCAATCCTGATTGTTGAATTTGCCAAGGAGCAATTCGACCAAGGCCGCGATTTGCTGGAAGCCACACTGGATGCGGTACGCATGCGTTTGCGCCCCATCATCATGACCTCGCTGGCCTTTGGTTTGGGCGTTGTGCCCTTGGCTATTTCGACTGGCGCAGGCTCGGGCAGCCAGAACGCGATTGGTACCGGCGTACTGGGCGGCACCATTTCTGCAACCGTGCTGGGCATTTTCTTTGTTCCCATGTTCTTTGTGGTGGTCACCCGCTTGTTTGGCAAAAAACGGGCCGAGAAAAATGCCACCGCGCAAGGAGAATGATATGAATAAAATTCAATTCTGGACATGCACTCCGCTGGTGTTTGCACTGGCCCTGGCCGGTTGCGGCACGCTGGCTCCCACCTATGAACAGCCTGCTGCGCCAGTGGCCAGCAACTGGCCAAAGGGTGAGGCCTACCAGGCCGACAGCCCTACAGCGCAGGCCGCGATTGACCTGGCCTGGCGAGATCTGTTTGTGGACCAGCGCCTGGAGCAACTGCTTGAACTGGCCTTGAAAGAAAACCGGGATTTAAGAATTGCAGCGCTGAATATTGAGCGAGCACGCGCGCTTTACCAAGTGCAACGCAGCGATTTATTCCCCACGATTTCTGCAGATGGTGAAGGCAATCGGCAACGCTTGCCCGCTGACTTAAGCGGCGGTCGCTCTGGCGGTGCCACCCCGAAACAGTACAGCGCAACAGTGGGTTTTGCTGCCTATGAGCTCGATTTATTTGGCCGGGTGCGCAGCCTCAATGAAGAGGCCTTGCAGCGTTTTCTGGCCACAGAAGAAGCACGCAAAAGCACGCAAATCAGTTTGATCGCAGAGGTGGCCTCCAGCTACCTCACCCTGGCCTCTGATCAAGCCTTGCTTGAACTGGCGCAAGACACCCTGAAGAACCAGCGTGACGCCTACGATTTGATCAAGCGCAGTTTTGATTTGGGTGTGGCCTCTCAACTTGATTTGCGCCAGGCTCAAACCAGCGTCGAAGTGTCCCGCGCCGATGTGGCCCGGTTTACACGTGCTGTGGCCCAAGACCGCAACGCGCTCGAGCTGCTGGTGGGCAAAAACATTCCGAAAGAATTGCTGCCCGACAGCAACCTGGAGGGTGCCGCCGCCATGGTTGAACTTCGCGCTGACATTCCTTCCGAGGTATTGCAACGCCGCCCCGATGTGGAGTCGGCCGAACGTTTGCTTCAAGCCAGCAATGCGCGCATCGGCGCAGCCCGTGCCGCGTTTTTTCCCAGCATTACCCTGACCGCTGATGCAGGCACTGCCAGCTCCTCGCTGGATGGCCTGTTTGAATCAGGCTCACGCACCTGGAGCTTCATACCCAGAATCAACTTGCCGATATTTGATGCTGGCCGCAACAGTGCCAACCTCGAGGTCGCAAAAACAGATCAGCAAATTGCCTTGGCTGAATATGAAAAAACAGTACAGGGCGCATTCCGTGAAGTGGCTGATGCCTTGGCTGCACGGGGCACACTCGATGCTGAACTGGATGCACAAAATGCCTTGGTGGAGGCCACCTCGGAAAGCTACAAACTGAGCGAGGCCCGGTTTAAACGCGGCATTGACAGCTATTTGAATGTGCTCGATTCGCAACGAGCGCTTTACTCTGCCCAACAAGACCTGATCGCAGTTCGACTGGCGCGCACTGCCAACCTGGTGACCTTGTACAAGGCGCTTGGCGGTGGCTGGACAGAGAGTGACGCCAACCTGGCAAGTGGCTACACATCGGGAGGAAGCAACAATGATCAACGAGGCTAAAACCATGACCAGTAAGGCGGAACTTCGCCGCCAGCAAATTCTGGATGCAGCAGCCGAGTGTTTCAGGAAAAGCGGTTTTCACGGTGCCAGCATGTCCGAGATTGCGAAATCTTTTGGCATGAGTGCCGGGCACATCTACAACTACTTCGAAAGCAAGGAAGCGATTATTGAAGCCATGGTCAAGCGTGACCTGGACCAGGCGCTTGAGCGAATCGCAAAAATTCAAGGTGAGAAAGACATTCTGAAAGCCATGCTGGGCACGGTGGATGAAGGTGTGCAACGGCGCATTGACCGAAGCGAACTTGATACGGAAATTTTGGCAGAGGCCGCACGAAACCCGAAAATTGCCGCCACGGTTCAAGGCACCGACGCGGTAATTCGAGAGAAGGTCACGCATCTGATCAAAGGCATTCAGCCCTTGAAAGACTCGCCACCCTGCGAGCTCAATCTGGCTGCGAAATCCACCATTCTGATGGCTCTGTTCGACGGACTTCAAATTCGCGCCATACGCGACCCGGACATGAAGGCTGACGACATTGCCCGTGTGTTGAAAAGCGTCATTCAACAGATGCTTCAAAGCTGAGATTGGCGCGGCAGGCCTGGGGTATACTCGGGCTCTACTTCACTGCCGCGCCCCACATGCCACGAGCTGTCCTCCCCTACAGCCTGCCTTTGCTGCTGATCATTTTGATCGGCTTTGCTGCACTGTCGCTCACCTTGGGCGCTTATCCCCTGAGCCTTCTCGATAGCCTGCATGCCTTGCTGGGTACCGGCGAACCGATGGCAGTGCAAGTGGTTCAAGACATTCGACTACCCCGCACGCTGGGTGCCATTTTAGTGGGCGCTGCCTTGGCGGCAGCTGGCGCGGCTTATCAGCTTCTGTTTCGAAACCCGCTGGTGTCGCCCGATATTTTGGGTGTGTCCTCGGGCGCTGGGCTGGGTGCCGTTCTGGGTTTATTTCTGGGCCTGCCCAGCCTGGGTGTGCAAAGCCTCGCATTTGCAGGTGGCATTGCCGCAGTGGCATTGGTGATTGCACTAGGCAAAGCGATTCAACATGCTGACCGAACCCTGGTGCTGGTGTTGACCGGCGTAGTGCTGGGTTCACTGGCTGGGGCAATCACTTCTTTATTGAAAATTCTCGCCGACCCTTACGATCAATTGCCAGCCATTACCTTCTGGTTGCTGGGCAGTTTAAGCGGCATGCACATGGCACAAGTTTGGGTGGTCGCGCCAGTGGTGCTGGTGGGTTGCTCGGTGCTGTATTTGCTGCGCTGGCGTCTGAATGTGCTGAGCCTGCCCGAAGCTGAGGCGAGCGCTTTGGGAGTTCAAGTCAAACCCCTTCGAATTACCGTGATTGCGCTTGCCACCATCATGACCAGCGCGGTGGTTGCCGTGGCTGGCGTCATCGGCTGGATCGGATTGTTGATTCCCCACGCAGCACGCCTGCTGGTGGGTCCAAGCCTTGCTCGTCTGTTGCCCATGTCGATCGTGATGGGTGCACTGTTTTTGTTGCTGGTTGATACCGCTTCGAGAAGTTTGGGTGATCTAGAAATACCGTTGGGTATTTTGACAGCGCTGGTGGGTGCACCCTTCTTTTTAGGACTGCTGCTGCGGCGTGCGGGAGCCAGTTCATGAGCCTGAAAACCGAAAACCTGTCGGTGGGCCACGGGGGCTGTGCAGTGGTCGAGCACGTTAACCTGGAGTTGAAACAAGGCGAAATACTTTGCCTGCTCGGCCCCAACGGCAGCGGCAAAAGCACACTGATCAAAACGCTGTTGAACTTGATTCCCCCTTGCGCAGGGCGGGTGCTGATCAACAACGCTCCCCTGCAAAACCTGGCGTCACCGGCATTGGCGAAGCACTTGGCTTATGTGCCCCAAAGCCATGCCAACAATCTCGGGTTTTCCGTGTGGGATACCGTGTTGATGGGCCGAACCACGCATTGGGGTTTGTTCGGTGGCCCCACACAGGCCGACCATCAAGCGGTGCACAATGCTCTGGAACAATTGGGCATCAGTGAATTGAAACTACGAGATTTCAATCTGCTTTCCGGCGGGCAACAACAACTGGTGCTGATAGCGCGTGCCCTGTGTCAGGGTGCGCAAACACTGGTTCTCGATGAACCCACCGCCAATCTCGACTTTGCCAATGCGGCCAAGGTGATGCGCACGCTGGCATCGCTTGCAGCCGCCGGGAAAAGTGTGGTACTGAGCACGCACAACCCGCAAGATGCTTTGGGAGTCAATGCCACCGCTTGCTTGCTGAAAGGGCGTGCCGTGCTTGCGCTTGGCCCCGCCCATCAGGTAATCACCTCCGAGACCTTGAGCGCACTGTACGGCGTTCCAGTTACAGTCAGTAAAACAGAGTCGGGCCATATTGCGGTGGTTCCCGGCAATCACTGATCTGATTATTCAGCAGCCAGCCCTTCAAGTATCGGGCAGTCGGGCCGAGAATCACCTTTGCAACAGTGAACCAGGCGTTCCAGCTCGGCCTTCATTGCATTCAATTCGCGAATTTTCGCTTCCAGTGCATTCAGGTGTGATTGCGCAAGCTTTTTGACCTCCCGGCTTGGGCGCGTTTTGTCTTGCCACAGGCCAAGCAATTCCTCAATCTGCTTGATGGAAAAACCGAGGTCACGTGAGTGCCGGATAAAACGCAGCAAGTGCAAATCCCGGCTGTTGTACAAACGATAACCAGCCTCGGTGCGGTTGGCCTCGGGCAGCAAACCCACCATTTCGTAATGCCGAATCATTTTCGCGGTGATTCCCGATTCCATGGCCGCTTCGCCAATCGTGAACCAATCTTTGCGTGTCCATTCTGCGTACATGTTCACAACTCCACTGTTTCAGGTTTCAATAGTTTGGGTTTCCAGCGAGTCAGCAACAGGGCGTTACTGACCACACTGACTGAACTCAAAGCCATGGCTGCGCCTGCGACCACCGGGTTAAGCAGTCCCATCGCGGCCAAGGGTATTCCCACTGCGTTGTACACAAAAGCCCAGAAAAGATTTTGTTTGATCTTGTTGTAAGTGCGTCTGGAAATATCAATGGTTTGAGCCACCAGGGCGGGGTCAGGTCGCATCAGCGTGATGTCGGCTGCATGCATGGCCACCTCCGTGCCACTGGACATTGCAAAACTCACATCCGCAGCTGCCAGCGCAGGCGCATCGTTGATTCCATCGCCCACCATGGCCACCACCTGGCCCTGCTGGCGATAATGGGCCACTGCCTCGCTCTTGTTGTGCGGCAATTGTTCAGCCTGCACCTCTGAAATACCCAGCGCCTGGGCAACGCGTTGGGCGCTCGCCCTGGAGTCGCCTGTCAACAACACAGAGTTCACCTGCAAATTGGTCAAATTTTGCACAGCTGCAAAAGCGCCTGCTTTCAGGGCATCGCCAAAACCCAAGGCCCCCAGCAAGGACACTTCACCTTGCTGGCCTTCGGCAACCCAGGCATGGGTGGGTGCGTTGTCTGGCAAGGCTTGGTTCACCGTGCTCAATGCCGACTCCGGCACACCCAGTTCACGCATCCATCGCGCAGTACCTACATACACACGTGTGCCATCCACCATGCCACTGACACCATGCCCAGGCTGGTCCTGCAATTGGCTTACCCCAGGCCATTGAACGCCCTGCCCTTGGGCATAAGCCAGCACAGCTGCGGCCAGCGGGTGAGCGCTGCCCGCTTCAACAGCTGCTGCCTTGGCAAGAAAGCTGTGCAGGCTATTGCTGTTAAAAGGCACTGCTGCACCCACAGATGGCTTGCCCTCAGTCAAGGTGCCGGTTTTATCAAACACCACGGTGTTAATTCGGTGAGCAAGCTCCAGCGCCTGTGCATCTTTAATCAGGATTCCATGGCGCGCCGCCACGCCCGTGCCTGCCATGATTGCGGTAGGTGTGGCCAAACCCAGGGCGCAAGGGCATGCAATCACCAACACAGCCACCGCATTCACAATGGCCAACTCCAGGTTGCCACCTTCAGCCAAAAACACCCAATACAACAAGGTAAGCACCGCAATCACCAACACCACCGGTACAAACACGGCACTCACCTTGTCCACCAGCTTTTGAATGTCAGGTTTGGCTGCTTGCGCGTCTTCAACCAGGCGAATAATTTTGGCCAGCGTGGTTTCAGCACCCACAGCGCTCACTTCAATCAACAAGCGCCCATCCAGGTTCACAGCACCGCCGGTCACCAGGCTTCCCGGAGATTTCTCAACCGCCTGGCTTTCCCCGGTAATCAGGGCCTCATCCACATGGCCTTCGCCTTCCAGCACACGGCCATCCAGCGGAATTCGCTCACCGGGCTTCACCACCACCTGCATGCCCACCGCCACACTGGCAATCGGCAGCACTTTTTCTTGCCCGTTCTGAATCACTGTGGCGGTGTCGGGCCGCAAGGCTTGCAACGCAGCAATGGCTGCAGTGGTTTGCCGCTTGGCGCGTGCTTCCAGCCACTTGCCCAACATCACCAAGGTGATCACAGCGGCAGACGCCTCGAAATACAAATGCGGGTTGCCCTCGCCCAACATGTAAGCCGACAAACCAAATGCCGCAGAAGTACCAATGGCCACCAGAAGGTCCATGTTGCCCGTGCGGTTTTGAATTGCTTTCAATGCTCCCCGATAGAAACGGGCGCCCAACCAAAACTGCACCGGGCTGGCCAAAAGCAGTTGTATCCAGCCAGGCAACATGTAGTGCTTGCCAAACAGCATTCCTGCCATGGGCAACACCAAGGGCAAGGTGAGCAATGCGCCCCACAACACCATCGTGCCTTCATGATCATTTTGTTTTGTGGGGTGCGAACCCGCTCTGGATGCGCCTGCTGAGCTTGGCTGGCTGGCAGTTTCAATTGGCTCCGCGTCATAGCCTGCCTTTTGAATGGCCTCGATCGCGTTTTGCAACAGATCGGGTTTGGCCAGTTGTACGCGGGCCTTCTCGGTGGCCAGGTTCACCGTTGCGCCAATGACACCAGGCGTAGCCAACAAGGCTTTTTCGACAGCGCTGGAGCATGAGGCACAGCTCATGCCGCCCACAGCAATGTCGATGGTATTGGACGGGTTGGAATTCATGCTTGCTCTCCATGGTGTGATGGAAGCATTTTCAACCTTAACACCATGTCAAGGTCAATGCCTTGACCTTACCATGATTGGAAGCTTCAGCATATCCATGTGTTCAATTCAATGGGAGAGTCTTCATGACACCGCCATGGCGATTGCCCGGGAAAGTACATGCATTAGAATTGCGGTTAACCCCAACTGGAGTGCAAAACATGATTACCTTGAGTGTAGAAAAAGTGAAATGCGGCGGATGTGCCGCCAATGTGAAACAGGCCGTATTGGCCAAAGACCCGCAGGCACAGGTGCAGGTCGATGTCGCCAACAAACAGGTAGAAATTGATTCTCGTCTGGACGGACACACCTTGGCCACGATTGTCAGCCAGGCCGGCTACCCCGCCACCCTGCAAGCCTGATTCAAAAGATCAAGCGGCTTCGCAGTACGCCTGGCCCCAGTAGTTGTACGTGAACGCCTTGGGGCCGGGCACATACATGGTTTCAATGTCATCCACCCAAAACCCGCCTTCCTTGAGCAAAGCGGGAATGTCCCGGTTCAAATGACAACCTCCCGCCAGTTTTCCCCACACGGGTTGCAAACGATTCTGAGTGTTTCGCACTTTTTCATCCGGTGCCGCGCCATGCTCGCAAAACAGCAACTTACCGCCCGGCTTTAACACTCTGCGCATTTCCTTCAAGGCTTGCACGGGCTCTGGAATGGTGCACAGGGTGTAGGTCATGACGATGGTGTCGATACTTGCATCGGGCAATGGAATTTTCTCGGCGGGCAAGCCCATAAGCTCTACGCTCAGGCCAGTTTGATCGATGCGTTTTTTCGCCAGACGATGCATTTGCATGGCAGGGTCCAGGCCAATGATTTTTTGAACTTTGCCAGCGTCATAGTGGCGCATGTTCAAACCGGTACCGATACCAATTTCAAGCACCAGCCCTGTGGCTTTGGGTACCACTTTCTGGCGTTGCCTGTTGATGGCTTTCATGCCGCAAGCGAAATCAAGCAAAGTAGGCAGTACGTGTCGGTCGTATAATTTGGCTAACAATCCCAATTTTTTGTCCTTTTGTATTCAGGAAACGTCGCCACCATGCAAAACAACCCAGACCAGTTCTCATCCAAGATCGGCTTTGTGCTGGCCGCAGCCGGTTCAGCCGTGGGCATTGGCAATTTGGTGGGCTTTCCCGTGGCCGCAGCCAAAAATGGTGGCGGTGCATTCTTGTTACTGTACATTTTTTTCGTGGTGGCCATTTGCCTGCCGCTGATTCTCGCCGAGCTTAGTTTGGGCCGCGCCACCAACCAAAACCCTTTGGGAGCATTCAGGCAGGTTTCCAGAAACAACAAAGCCTGGGTGCTGGCTGGTGCTTTGTCGTTGATCACACCTTTCATGATTGCCGTGTTTTACAGCGTACTCACAGTGTGGTTGCTGGGCTATTTCCTGCTGGTACTGATGGGCCAACTGGACCAATTGGCCACCCCTGTTTATTTTGGCGGCTTTATCACCAGCCCCTGGATATTTACCTGCCTTGCGGCGGTCATTGGCATGGTCATTGTTGTGCTCAAAGGTGGGGTGCGCGATGGCATTGAAAAAGCATCCCGTTTGCTCATGCCCATGCTGTTCATCATGCTGATTGGTCTGGCTGTATTTGTGCTCACCTTGCCCAACGCCACTGCTGGTTTGAAGTTTTATTTCACACCGCAACTGGACCGCATTACCTGGAGTGTGGTCAACGGTGCCTTGTCACAAGCATTCTTTTCGCTGTCGCTGGGCATGGGCATTTTGATTACTTATGGTTCGTATTTGCGCAAACAAGACAACCTGGTGCAGTCGGCCAAAATGCTGGCCTGCACCGACACTGGCGTGGCGCTGGTGGCGGGCCTCATGACCCTGCCCGCAATTTTCGCCATTTACCCCAACACCAACCCCAGCGAATTGAGCGATTCCTCGGTAGGCTTAATCTTCTCGTTTTTCCCGAACATTTTCATGGCCATGGTGCCGAAATTCGGATATACCGTCTCCAGCCTCATCGCAGCCACATTCTTCCTGTTGGCGTTCGTAGCCGCCATTACCTCGCTGGTGTCGATTATTGAGGTGCCAGTGGCGGCCCTGAAAGCCGAGGGCAAGAAAACCCGCAATGCAGCGCTTGGGATTGTTATTGCGGCTGTGTCGATAGGTGCCATGTTCAGCGCCTTGTCTTTTGGGCAAGTGAAATGGCTCAGCGATTTCGCTTTTTATTCCGGTGCCAACAAATCGCTGTTTGACGTGTTGGTTGACGTGTTTTACGACACCATTTTGCCATTCAACGGTTTGCTGATTTGCCTGCTGGTGGTGTGGCAATGGAAACGCCACAACATGACTGCTGAAATGCTGACCAGCAATAAAAATGGTGCCAGCGGTTGGCTTGAGCGCTACACCCACTTTGCGATTGCGTTCTGGATCCCGTTGATTCTGGCCACTGTGTTTGTTGTCACGGTAATCAACAAGTTTTTCAGTTGATCGTCACCACGGCGATCCACTGAATTACTGGCACGCTTAATGCCACTTTTGTGCTGTAATAAGGAAAATCAAAAAATATTCCGGAGACAGCATGAAAATAAACCTGGTCTTGGTTGCCCTTTTCATGGGCACGTCTGCCTTGATGGCAGCCTGTTCAAAAACCCCAACCTCAGTCGATCCCAACAGTGCTGCAAGCCCTTTCACACAGGCTTTTCACGCTGAAGTGGCCAAAAACACCGACCTTGCAGACCCAGCCGACAACGCCGATGCGCGCAAAGGTTTAATCGCAAAGCCCACAGGCAAAGTACTCAACGATGCCGGCGAAGTCATTTGGGATTACGACGAATTCAATTTCATTGAAGGCAATGCCCCCAGCACGGTGAATCCCAGCCTGTGGCGGCAAGCCAGCCTGAACAATCAAATTGGCCTGTACAAAGTAGCTGACCGCATTTACCAGTTGCGCGGCTTTGACCTGTCGAACATGACCTTGATTGAAGGCGACACCGGCTGGATTGTGGTGGACGTGCTGACCAGCGAGGAAACAGCGCGCGCCGCCATGGCTTTTGCACGCAAACACCTAGGCGACAAGCCAGTAACCGCCATTGTATTTACCCACAGCCACGTGGACCATTTTGGGGGTGCGCTGGGTGTGCTCAGCGCCGAGGAAGTGGCAGCTCGCAATGTTCCTGTAGTTGCCCCCATCGGCTTTATGGAGGAAGCCACCAGTGAAAACCTGCTGGTGGGTATGGCCATGGCGCGCAGGTCCACCTACATGTACGGCAAACGCCTGCCCCGCAGCCCGGAAGGTTTGATTGACAACGGCTTGGGCAAGGCCGTGGCCTACGGCAAGGTGGGCATACTACAGCCTACGCTGGTGGTGAAAGAAGCCAAAGAAACCCACGTGCTCGACGGCCTTGAATTCATGTTCCACAACGTGCCCGGCAGTGAAGCGCCCTCCGAGTTCGTGTTTTACCTGCCTACACTGAAAGCCTTTGGCAGTGCAGAACTGTTTGGCCACACCTTGCACAACCTGTACACCCCGCGTGGCGCCAAAGTGCGCGATGCCCTGAAGTGGGCCAGTTACATGGATGAAGCCATTGCCTACGCAGGCGATGCCGAAGTGATGTTTCACCAGCACAACTGGCCGGTGTGGGGAGCCGACAATGTGCGCAGCTTCATGGAAAAACAACGCGATGTGTACCGATTCATTCATGACCAAACTGTGCGGCACATGAATGCGGGCTACACCTCCATGGAAATTGCAGAGAAGGTTCAAATGCCACCAGCCTTGAACAACTTTCTGAGTGGGCGCGGCTACTACGGCACCGTGTCACACAATGTGAAAGCGGTGTACCAGTTTTACATGGGCTGGTTTGATGCAAACCCCGCCAACCTGAACCCCTTGCCCCCGGTTGAAGCGGCAAAGCGGTATGTGGATGTGGCAGGCGGAATGGATGCTTTGCTGAACAAAGCAGAAGACGCTGTGAACAAAGGTGAATACCGCTGGGCTGCTGAATTGCTGAAACATGCCGTGTATGCCGACCCTGAGAACGCACGCGCCAAGGCTTTGTTGGCGACAAGTTTCGACCAGATGGGCTACATGGCAGAATCTGCGCCGTGGCGTAACTTTTACCTGACCGGTGCACTGGAGTTGCGCCAAGGTGGCTACGCTGAAGGGTTTCAACGCACAGCCTTTCTCGACATGCTGAAACACACCCCCACGGAGCGCTTTCTGGAAGCCATGGCCGCTGCGCTGAACAGCGACAAAGCGGAAGGTGAAGACATTCAAATCAACCTGGTGTTTTCCGACACGCAGGAAAGCTATGTGCTTCGAATCAACAACAGCGTATTGCATCACCGTGCCGGCAAGCCAGAGGACAATTCAGTAGCGACGCTTACACTCAGCAAACCCTTCTTTTTGAACATGATGACCGGTGAGGCGGGTGCGACTGATTTGCTGTTTTCCGATCAAACCCAAATTGATGGCAGCACAATCAAGCTGGGGCAATTTTTTGGAATGCTGGAGAAAGCAACGGGTAACTTCAACATTGTGACGCCTTAACCAAGCCATGGCATGTCAGTAATATTCGGGTTTCCACGATTGGCCTGGAAACCCGAACAACCCTATAGTGTGTGGAAGATCAATCGCACATTCACTGGTAACGCACATGTCCACAGCCCAAGCCAAACACAGCACACTTCAGCCCTTCCACCTTGCATTCCCGGTCACCGACATTGAGGTAGCCCGCAAATTTTATGGCGAGGTGATTGGCTGTGAAGAAGGCCGCAGCGCCCCACACTGGGTGGACTTCAACTTTTATGGTCACCAACTTGTGGCGCATTTGGCACCCGAAGAAGTGGGCTGCAAAGCCAACAGCAGTGTGGACGGCCATGCCGTGCCTGCCAAGCATTTCGGCGTGATTTTAACCATGGATCAATGGAATGAACTGGCCAACCGGCTGAAAGCTGCGGGCACCAAGTTCGTGATCGAACCCTACATTCGATTCAAAGGCCAGGTGGGCGAACAAGCCACCATGTTCTTCATGGACCCATGCGGCAACGCGCTTGAATTCAAGGCATTCGCCAACATGGATCAAATATTCGCCAAATAAATCAGCTTTTTGCGTTTTTCCAGACGGTGTAGGGCTCGTCATTCTTGGTGCGCACTACGCTGTCAACTTCGTCCATATACACCTCGCGGTCTTTGGAGTTGAACGCCTCAGTGAGGCTGACCATGCCCAGTGAAAATCCCGTACCCACGGTGACGTAACCAAAAGCCCAGTCCTGCACGACACCTTTCTTGTCCACCAGGAAATAAGTGGCCATGCGCTTCTTGCTGTCGAATCCAATTCCTTCACGGGAGTTGTCAAGAATGGCGTTGTTGTCCATGCGATCAGTGAAATGCTTTTTTACCACCATGCCATTGGGCAGTTTTTCCTCGCCAATAAACTTTCCATAAGTTGCATCATTTTGAATTGGCGCGTAGGGCTGGCCAACATGCTTGGCCAGCATGCGCGAAGCAATGCCATGACCCACGGCATCACCCATGCTGTTCAAGGCACCGCATCCACCCACACTCATGCTCACTGCCAAAATTCCGACCACCGCCAATGATGTACAAAACCCCCGAAGTATTGTCGCCATCGCTTGTTCTCCCCCAATGTCTTTGAACTTGTTGAAGCAATTTAAACCCTTCGCCTTACGGGATATATCCTATAAACAGAGTAGTCAATTTGATTACAACATTCAGCAGATTGGCGTAGAGCAATAACGTGCCTAGCATGGTGTTCAATCAACAACACCATGCGAGGGGACTATGGGGATTCGTCAATTCGGTTTAATGGCTACCGCTCTTTGTACGGGCTGCGCTTCGATTACTCAAGGCACCAGTCAAACGCTTATTTTTAAAATGGAGCCCCAGCAAACCGTGTGTACCTTGAGCAGGGACGGCGAAGGCGAGCTTGGCGTGGTAACCGGAAAAGAAAACAGCATCACGGTAGGCAAAGACAAGGACGACATCATTGTGGCCTGCAAGGCGCCCGGCTATGAAGACAAAACAATTCGCCTGGTCAGCAGTGCCAGCACAGCAGGGGTGGCCGGTGGTGCATTTATTGATTTGGGCATCACCGACATGATCACTGGCGCCATGTGGCAATACCAAAACGAGATCCGCGTGGCTTTGAACAAGCCAGGCCAGGCGCCCGCCAACACTGACTTTGCCAAACCTCTCTAAAACGATTGCTCCATTTCACGGCGAAACTTCACCGCCGTGGAATTGGCATCAAACGCCACATCATTCCAGCTCACGGCTTGTCCGGCTTTCACGGGTTTGAGCAATTTCACACCATGTGCCAAGCCCAAAGGCAATCCACCCAAGGCCAGCGATTCCTGTGCGGGCATCAACTTGCCGTACACGGTGTAACCACCCTCACCGTCCAGCAATTCACCAGCCTTTAAATCACGCTTGGCAGTGGCCACTACATCGCCATGCCAGCAAATGGGGGCGCCCGTGGCCTCGCCGCGAATACCGATGGACGCCACCGAAATTCCCAATTCCAGACCAATCAAGTGAAAGGGTTTGTACATGCTGGAGTACTGTCCACTTGGATCGGTGATCAAGCCGTATTCCTTGAAGCAGCGGGCCACGTATTCGCTGTCTGCAGCGAAGGTCACATACACCCCCCAACGCAGGTCGCGAAACACCGGGCGTGTGTCACGCTCAACACTGGAGATCACCTCCACTTGCCCGCGTTGATCCAGAATGCCGCCGTGTTCACGTGGCTTCAAAATTCGCGCCAAATCATCCACACCCACTGCCGGAAACTTCAGGCCACTGGGGGCTGCAAGGCCTGTGGCATTGGCCACGGCTGCCATTTCAATCGCGCTTTTGGTGCCATCCAGAAAGCTGTTGAACATTTGGGCGTTCATGCCGCCTTTGGCTGCGTCTTCCGCCGTTAAACCATAGTGGTTCCACACGGTGTCAGGCGTGCTTTCATGATAAGTGGGTAAGTACTTGGTGCCTTTGCCCGCGGCCACGACAGAAAAACCAGCGGCCCGCGCCCAATCCACCATTTCAAAAATCAGTGCAGGCTGGTCGCCATAAGCCAGTGAGTACACAATGCCAGCTTCATCGGCCTTGCGTTTCAGCAAGGGGCCTGCCAGTGCATCAGCCTCCACATTGACCATCACAATGTGTTTTTTAAATTCACAACAGGCCAGCACATGGGCAATGCCCACAGCCGGATTGCCCGTGGAGTCGATGATGATGTCGACAAAGGGCGATTCAATCAGCTTCATGCCGTCGTCAATAATCGCGGTGTTGCCCTGTTTGGCGGCTTGTTCCAAGGAGTTGGCTGCATAGCTTTCTTCTTTCCAGCCCACATTTTGAAGTGCCGCTTTCGCCCGTGCCGGGGACAAGTCAGCAATGCCCACCATGTGAATGCCGGGCGTACGCGGTATTTGAGAAAGATACATGGAGCCAAACTTGCCCGCGCCAATCATGCCGACACGCAGGGGTTTGCCCTCAGCAGCACGCTGCTGAAGCTTGGAGAATAAATTCATGAAAGCCTTTTAGGTGGATGCAGTATTTGCCCACAGAATAACCCGTGCACACAGGCACGGAAAACCCGCAGTATCCCTAGGACAGGCAATTACCTCTCGCGCTGAACTGCATCCCGCAGGGCCTGCACACTGGGCACACCCGAGAAAAACTGTTCGCCTACCGCCAGCGACGGCACCGCTTGAATACCAAGCTGTTTTGCATAATGCAAATCAGCATCGTGCTGCGCGTTGGCTAGAGGCGAGTTGACAAACTCATCGAGTTCGGCCGGGTTCAATCCCAGATTTGCAAGAATGTTTTTCAGTACCTGATCCTCACCAATGTTCAGGTTTTGCTGAAAAAACGCCTTCATCACGGCGGTCGTGTATTCGTTGCCCTTCCCCTGTTGCTTCGCATATTGCAGCCCCAAGAATGCTTTGCGTGTGTAAGGTTGCGGGGAAACCGTGGGCAGTTGAATGGGCACACCCAGGCGTTCGGCCATGGGGTACACCGACGCTTTCCACACCCGCGGGAGGTATTCATCCTCGGGCTTCAAGGTGGGTGTTGGGTAGGGTCGAAGCTCGAACGGCATCCACTCAATTTCGACTTCTAAACCCTCAATGGCTTTTTCGATGGTCGCTTCACCAAGCAGGCAGAACGGGCACACGAAATCGGTCCAGACCTGAATTTTGATGGGGGTGGTAGACATGGGGGTACTCCTGGTTTGAATGCTGCTAACTGCCGGCGTTAGTTTGCCATTTTGCAAGTTTGAACTCTGCTCATCGGATTGCAAGCAATACCTGTTTCTCAGTCAATATTACCTTAGAGTAGTGATGGCACATTAACGTTACAACGTTATAATGTTATGGCGCGTTAAAAGGAGTGTAACAGTGAGCAACCTGTCAAAAAGGTCGACAGTTTATTTTGACCCAGCCATACACCAAGCCCTTCGAGTCAAGGCAGCCAGTTCTCAACAATCGTTGTCGGAGCTGGTTGACGAGGCAGTGCGTCTTTTCATGAAAGAAGATCAGGAAGATCTTCAGACTTATTCAAATCGTTTGTCTGAGCCTGAAATCAGCTATGAAGCCTTGCTGAACGACTTGAAGAAGCATGGCAAAATTTAAAATAGTCTTCAAAAAATCTGTTGCCAAAGACTTGCGTAGTATTCCGAACCAAGACGTGCGAAAAATCCTTTCAAAAATTGATGGCCTCGCCATCAATCCCAGAGGAGAAGACTGCAAAAAACTCACTGGATCAGACCTGTATCGAGTGCGCTGTGGCGATTACCGAATTATTTATGAGATTAAAAACTCTGAATTGATTGTTACGGTAATCAAGGTCGGACATCGATCGGGGGTTTACAACACCAACTGAATCTTTGCACCTTAAGGCCCCTGCCGCGAGCCTCACTCACGTTCGTCTCTTGCACGGTCGATTCTCCCGGCTTTTCGCTCACAGGCGAAAAGCTTCGAATCCCCCACGTAAAGTCCGCAGGGACTTTGCTTCTCTCCCGCGCGGAAATGAAAAAAGCCCTGAACTCGGTTCAGGGCTTTTTGTAATTTCTGGCGGAGAGAGGGGGATCTACAAACAACGCCAATGCTGCCTTTCAAGAACTGTCTAACGGTCAGACCCCTTATTGAACCCCTTATTTCAGTGCAATAGATTGGCTGACCAGCTATTCATCCTCCGCCTTCAGTAAGGCAATAAAACCCGGCGTGTCTATTTTTTCTGTGGGAACACGGGAACATTGGGAACAAATCGTTGAAACCGTTTACTGGCTTGTGTCTCGCTGTTCCCAAGGTATGCTGAAACTGTTCCCAACCCTATCAAGTGTTGGGAACAAAATCATGCACTGACTGGCTCAGCGGCTTTCAAAATTCGATACACAGAGGCAACACCAATACCAGTCAGCGTGGCTATTTCGTCATTGGTCAATGCCCCGGAGGCTTTCAACCGTAGTACTTCAGCGGCTTTCGCCTGGGCGGTGGGCTTACGGCCCTTGTACTTGCCCTGCTCTTTCGCCTTGGCTATTCCAACGGATTGGCGCTCTTTCATCAGCTCACGTTCCATTTGGGCCACGGATGCAATGATCGTCAAAGTCATTCGGCCAATGGCTGTGCCTGTATCCAGCTTCAGGTCGAGAATTTCCAACCCAGCACCAACCGCCTCTAAGCGTTCCTGAATGTGGCCAAGATCTTTGGTGGCACGACACAGGCGGCTCATCGTTGTTACCACCAAGCTATCCCCTGCCCTTAGCATGGCCAAGGCACGGTCAAACTCCGGCCGCTCCCCGGCCACCGCCGATACATGTTCAGCAATCACCAGGTCACAGCCATAGGCATTCAGGTCACTTACCTGTTTTTCAATACCTGCTACTTGGTCGGAGGTGCTTGTTCGTGCGTAACCAATTTTCATGATGCTGCCTTTATCACTGGGATCTAGGCTTTAATGATAGGCTATCAATAGGGTTATGTAAAGCATATTTTTGATAGACAACAGAGGCAAAGTGCCGACCAATCAATGGGGCTTGCCTATGTGGTAGACCGATCATCCGTTGATGAAATATGCTCTACCATTTGTAAAATCTTGAAAATTATTGATCAAGCGACTCCTTGCCACCAATTTTAGTGGCATTATTCGGGATCCATTAGGATAAGCTAATGTCTAAAAAAGAGAAGCTGCTGGCACGGTTGGTAGAACGACCAAAAGACATGACGTATGAAGAACTGGTCACAGTCCTTTCGCATTGCGGATTTGAGTTGTTGAAACCCGGCGCGTCTTCAGCTAGAAAATTCAAACACACTGAAACAAATGCAAAATTAAGTTTTCATGAACCTCACCCGACCAAGATAATTAAGCTTTACGTGATAGATCAGGTGATTCATAAACTTGAAGAAATGGGGTACCTGCAATGAAAAAAAATCTTGAATACAAAGGCTATTTGGGATCTGTCGAGTTTAGCCTTGATGACAATTTGCTTTTCGGGAAGTTGCTATTTATAAACGATTTAATTTCTTATTCTGCTGAAACAGTAGCCGAGTTGAACGACGCGTTTAAACACGCGGTAAATGACTATTTAGAAACTTGTGCGGAACTTGGAGATCAACCCGATCTACCATTTAAAGGGTCATTGGGAATACGTCTAACCCCGGAGCTTCACCGCGAATGCGCTTTATCTGCAATTAAGGAAGATCTGTCTATCAATGAATGGATAAAGACCGCTTGCCAAGAAAAATTGAAGAATTTAACTAAACCTATATCGACAGCAATTAACTCTGACAAGCCGACCAAAGGAATCAAACCAGCATTGACACTGCTCTCTTTCGACTTGTCTGCCACCAGAGAGTTTTCCATGGATGAAGCTTACACACGCCATTAAAAAACTTTTTGGTGACTTTATAGGATTTTCGAAATGAAACTCAAGTTCCGACCAGTTGAGCTTGCAGAACTGAACTGCATTCAGAACATCAACCCAGAGCAATCCAAAAGAGGCAAGCTGGTGTACGAAGCGGGTGGTGAGGCGATATTAGAGGAAATTGTAGGGAAAAAGCTCTTGACTGTTAGATTCGCTCTGACACTGAAAGGCAAAGACTCGGACTCAGAAGATGATGCTTTTGTTGTGAAGTGCATTTATAAACAAAAGCTTGAAATGAGTGATGACGAAGGGTATGAGCCCGCAGAACTAAAAATCAAGCTTACACAAATCGCCGCGTCATTAAATACACTGGCTCACGAAAAGTGCACTGAAATGGCAAATGCGATGGGGTTCCCGGTAAAGCTCAGCCTAGGTGGAGTCTTACCAGACTCACTTCATATTGCAGATGACTTAGAGCTAGAGAAAATAAAGAAAAAACCCCAACGCAAATCTGCCAGAGCAAACAACAAAGCATAAAATCCGTGAGGTATTTTCTTTAAGCAGACATTACTCGTAATGCCAGACTGTCTCGAATGGTTTACATAAGAGCTGAATGACGTTCATGGCCATGAATCTACACACGGGTTATTCCTGCCCAAACACTTCCGGCTTGATCACGTAGCACCTGGTTAAGCTCAAGCCCGGAAGCCTTACTTTTTTATCCAACCGTGGGCGACCACCGCCAGGGGCAGCTTCACCCGCCTCAAGGTAACCCTTGTCATACAGCAACGTGGCCACGGCCCGTGGGTCGAACCCTCTGCACACTTCGTCACGGAACACGGTGGGCAACACGTAGTACTCCAAGGTAATGGCCTCATTGTCTTCAGCACCTACTTTATCCCCATGCTCTCGGAATTCATCTTGGTGGGTTTCAATGGCCTTACCATTGGCTGAAATACGTTTCTTGAACCCGGCTCGATTCAACACGTTCGGGGCGTGGTCATCGTTCACCCTGTGCCACCATTGAAAGCGGGCATTGTGCACAGATAGGAAGGCACGCACGGCCTCAATCATGTCCCTGTGCTCAGACAGTTCAATGGTGCCCCGCTTATCCAGCCAAGACTCAAAACAAATCTTTGTTGCCCACTCTGCATCACCCTGTTCCCAATCGGTCAGCCCCATGGCTGTGGCATATTCACCCGCAGCCGCTGCTAAAGCGAACTTTTGAGCCACCCGGAACACCTGCCCCACTGCTTTGGCTGGAACCCATGCAATAACCAGCCGATTGGCATGCTCGCCAATCGCAGCAGCAATGCTTACAGGGTCTTTGCACACCGCTTGAACGAAGGCCCTGCCCACATGCCCGTAGTTGTTTGCTGCCTCACGTGTTAATGCCTTTGCAAAGTCAGCAGCTTGGCCATAGCCTTGAATCGTTTCAAACCCGCCTGAACCACCCTCTACCGCAAACGGAATATCAGCCACTCGCAATTCTTGGCCAGCATGGGCTTTCTTGCCCACTTCTGCCATTTTGTCCTTCAGGGGCTGTTCACCTGTACTTATGAACAGCACACGCCAGCGCAATGCAGGTCGAAGAGCAACCTTGGAAGACATACGTTCCCGGCCAGCCCCGTTGGCTAGCATGTAGGCAGTGTCACCCACTGTGCGTGAATCCGCTTGGCCTAGTTCATCGAGCACCAACAAGGTGTCTGAATGGGCAGCGGCTACCGCCTCCAATGCGTTGTCTGTTGCCCGCCATTGGCGCTTGAAATCAGGCGAACCCCATACCGAACTGGCCACATTGATGGTGGTGCTTTTGCCGCTTGAACTGTTGCCAGTGAAATGGAAGCCACCGGACTCCACGCCTGTAGGCTTAAGCAGTGGCCCAGCGAACGCACAACTGATTGCAAACATCAGGCGGCTGTTACCTGCACTCAGGCGGCTTACGTTGTCCCGCCAACTCTCCAAGCTGCCACGTGTCTCGAACAGGTTTTTGCGTAGCACCTCGCACTGGTAGATCACTTGCTCATCACCTTGGCCATAGGTGGTGTCTGGAAGCACAAACTGGTTTTCGTACCAGCCCACCTGTTCAACACAGCGGAATGTTACTTTGCCACCAGACTCGGCAATGTATTGGTGAAGCAGGTTCTTGGGGGCTGCACCTGGTGCAATTGACAGGCCCATGTCGAGAAGTGCCTCACGATAGGCGGCACCATCACCAGCCAGCAAGCGGCGGGGCATTGACCATGTGTGGATATTTCCCAATGGATCTGGCCATTCCAGAAGAAAGCCCCAGCTCGAATCATTCTGGTCACGGGTAAGGCCACGCACATGTAGCTCACTGCACACACGAATAGGCCGCTTGTCTTCGCCAGCTTCATCCACACCTTGATAAAACACGCCCTCAGCATTCACCTTGAATCGCCCACCGCTTGTCGTGGCCCTGCGTGCTTTTTTCGCAGTGGGTGCAGCTTTAGCAAGTTTGGCAGCACTACCACCCGTGGCCGTATTCATGGCTGTGGTGGCTGAATCAGCAGCGGCACTGCCCTGCACTGGCGAACCCTCAGCCCCTTGGCCACGTGTTGGTGGTTCCGGGTTCTTTGGATCATTCAAAGCGGCTTCAAGCTGCTGCTTCACCACCGCCAAACCGGCACGCACATGCAAATCGTTAAAATCGCTTTCCTTGGGTTCCAGCCCTTGGGGTGAGCACCAGTAACCACCCACCTCCGTGGCGGCACTGTGGGCAGCGTTTAGCCCCGGATTGCGGCCTGTTTTCTTGAAGGTGGCTTGATCATCATCAGCACAGAACATCAGCCTGTGGTTTGGGTACTTGGCCCGTATGGCTTTTGCAACCTTGGCCATGTTGCCACTGTCCACACACATCACCGTGGGCAAGCCTATTGCCTCGTGAACAGTTGCGGCGGTGGCATAGCCTTCACCAATCAGAATCCAACCAGGTGCGCTTTCATCAGGCTTGGCCAACCAGTGCATGGAGCCCGATTTTCTGGACTCCTTCAACACAATTTTATCGGTGCCTACTGATGAACCGCCCGGCTTCCACTTGCATGGGTAAATAGTTTGCAGGCTCCACACAGCCCCGTTGACATCGGTCAACGGCACCAGTATGCATTGATCCCCATGCTTATACGCCTCACCCATCAGCTCAACAATCTTGGGCGCTGGGTCCACGAACCGCACGCCGTGGCCTTGAATCATCTTTCGCACAAGGTACGGGCTTTTGCCTTCTGCGTAGCCACTGTTGAAACGCCGCTGTGCCTCTATGGCCTGTTGGCGTTCCTTTGCTTCACGGGCTTCGTTGGCGGCAAGCTGCAAGGCTTTGCGTTCACGCTCACGCCGTTCACGTTCTTCGGGCGGAATGGGTGCGGCTTGCATGTCTTCACTGGGTAGCCAGCCAGCGGCCTTGGCCATGTCGAACACGGTGCCGATACCCAAACCCGCCCCGGTAGCCTTGAAGCTTTTCCAGCGGGCTTTGGCAGCAGCTTCCGCGTAGTTTTCTGCCCCACGTGACCATTCATCCCAAACGGAAAAGCCCGCCTCACCAAGGGCCTGCTTCACGCCCATGCCGACCTTCACCCATGTGTCTTGGTCCGTGGGGTCGATGTACCGCAGTGCAGCGGCTACGCTTGCATCAGTGGGTTCAACGAATATTTTCTTTGTCATTCTCAAACCTTTGGGCAAAACTTGCCCCCGGCCATGAAGCGGCCAAAAATTTTCATTCAGGGTTTAATTGCCAGCCACCGCCACAGGGCTACACAGCACATGGGCGGTGCTTGGGTTCAGCCAGGACCAGCCTTTACCTTTGGTGAATTGGTTGCATGCGTCTGCTCTACAAGCCTTTCCATTGAGGCTTCGCACAGCACCTTGGCCTCGTGGCACAACCTACCCAAGGTGATAATGCCGCCATCGATATGTTCATCCCCACCGTTTGCACTTGATCGGTCTAGGACAAGCCACATAAGATTCAAGGCGTTGCTTAATCGATAGATTGCACTGCTGATCAATTCACTTTCACTTGCATCAGGATTAACTACGAGGCCGGGGGCTGGATTCTCATTCACGCCTGGTAGATTGGCCTCATCTCCGGGAAAGTCTGCACCTCTTAGATCACGCATCACATTCTTCATGGCTGCACCTCAATGTTCAGGGGAACTGTTTTAATTACCTCGGCGTGTTTATTAAGCTCATCCTTTGAGCAGACAACAAAGCCCACCCAATCATTTGAAAGGTGCTCACCTAATTCGGCAAGCATGGAAGCATTGCTGTACTTGTCTGGGTCCATTGCTTTAATTGCGCTGAACAGGTTTGCCAGCTGCATGAAATACCAGTGGACCGTATCGAAGGAATTTGCCCCATCTGTGCATGCAATAACCGCCCATTCACGGATAGCTGCCGCTTGGTCCAATGTTGTGGCCATGACCTTTGTTTTGGCTTTACGCATGTTGTTCTCCTTTTGAAGTGCTTTGAAACCCGCTTGATTCAGCATTCTTGACAAACATGACCATCACACCCACTTCATGGGCAACCTGAGCCCATGACATGAATAGGGATGAATACTCAGGGGCGACATTCAAAAGGGTTTGGTTTTCGCCCATGATCACCAGGCTATCTGCGAGCATGTGCAGCCGTTTGCATGCCTCGGCCAGAACCTGCTCAGGCTCGGCGGTAGGAATGATTTGTACCACTGGTGAGCCCTCGGGCATGAAATCGAGTGTTGTGATTTGACTCATGAATCAACCCTCCTTGCGCATGGCGGTGGTGGCGGCACTGGCGCTGTTCATCACCAGTTCTTCGACGGTAGCCACGAAATCAGCCCAGTTGCGATTCAGAACCGGGTCTGCACTCAGGCGTTGATATTCACGTACACCGTCATACAGGCCACGCATGAACACAGAAGCATTGGCCACGGGCTCTTCAATCGCACAGGGCGGGTTTGTGGCTTCGAACACGGGCCCAAGCACGTGCAGAATCAGATCATCATCAAGGGTATGATTCAGGCCAGCCATGAAGCCATGGCAATACGCAAGCGGCTTGGTACCGGGGCGCAACCATGCGGGTTTGGTAGGGTTGGAATTAGATGTAGGCATGATGCCTCCTTACTGAGTTTAGAGGTGCTACACCACTGGTGAGTGGTGGGGACTTCTCTCGGATCAGTAAGAACATCCGCCGGGGCATTGCTGCTTGCCGAGTCCCCCTTGGTCGGGCAAAAGCCACAGCACAGCTCCCACCTTTCGGTGCGAACGAAGCTACAGCCCCTGCTTTGAGAGGGGTAAAACAAAAAAACCGTGTCGGTCTTCTGGGCGCCGGTAAACGGCTATTTAGAAGAACTTCACGGTCCTTCTTACTGAATTCGAGAGAGACTGAAGCGTACTTCATCTGTTCACCCTTAGCAAGCGCGGCGCAACGCACCTGGTTGGTTTTGATGTGCAGCACAAACATTCGCCTGTGCTGTTTCGTGGTCTTGCAAGCGGAGTGCATACCCGTTCTTTGCATCGCCCTGCAGCGTTGGCAAAGGTGGAAACTTAAGGGCTTGGCCAAGTGCTGCACTGCATGCCAAATGAAGGTGGTTTTGCCACTGTTCAGGGGTGAACTCAGTTCGAATGTTGACAGCTCGCAGCCCATCTTTTTCGTACCACAGCGTGGGGCGAATCAGCACTTCAAACGCTTCACGCATTGCCTGGGCGGTGGCTGCTGCCAATATTTGTATTTCATGTGAAATATTGACCACCGAAGCACCACTCAAAGGTCTGAAAGCCAACAGATTCACTGCATCATCGAACCGTGTCAGCAGATGCCGAACATGCTCAATGTAGTGCCTGTCGTTGGCCTGCGTTTGATCGTCTCGACACTCGGCAAGCCATCGAAAACTTGAACAGGCACAGTCTAACCACGCTGCACAATATAGCCCCGCAATGGCTTGAATAAGCTGCTGACGTTTTGGGTTATCAGGCATGACCAACAAAATGCCAGGAACCACGAAACGCCGGGGCTGGACAGCATCACCCAGTGCCAACTTTCCGCAGTCTTCGAACGGCAGTCGGTAGTCGTACAGCGTGGCCACGGGGCTGTGAAAATCAGGGTAGGCAAATTCACTTAACCGCACACCACGGAACTGGCCACGCGCCCCAGCAACCTCAGAAAGTGCAAGGATCAACACATCCGAGATATGAACTGGACCATTACTCATGGCCTGCACCTGAAGCGGTTTGGCGTGCAGCTTGGGCGGTGGCAGCTTGATTGTTTAACCATGTTTCCACTTCAGCGGTTCGCCACATACGTGTTTTACTTCCCACCTCAATTGGCTTTGGAAAGTTTCGCTCACGTATCCAACGCCATAGCGTTGAGGAATTCATTCCAAGATGAGCACATAGGGCAGCAGTTTGTAACAAGGCTGGGGCTTGAACACCGGCCAAAGTCGCCCCATGCGTTGGGGGTGCACTGGGCGGTGTTTTATCGAAGGCTTGGATTTTTTGTAACATTGAGCTAACTCACATCAAAGAACGCCGAAGCGCGGTGATTGAATGATGTGAGAAAGCAAAAACTAAGTAATTACACACCGAATGCTCAGGGGTGTGTCTTGACTTTTTGAAGACTTTTTGATCTAGCCAGAAATAAGTTTGGCGCGAGCTTTATCCTTATTTTTGGAAAACTCCTTTCTGAATGATTTGGCATTTTCCCGGTAATCAGCAAACTCTTTACGAGCACGACTAAAACTTGTTTTCGCTGATCCGGCCTCGTTTCCAATGAGCATGGTGACAAGTGCCTCCACATTATTCGCCGTGGGTTTGGGATCTTTGTGATCCAGAATCGAAAGAAGCTTTTTCTCGTAAGGATGGCTCTTTCGGAAATCAGCCACAGCCTGATCAAATGCCAGTTTCATGACCGCCGTTTGAAATGAACAATGAAGCTCAGCAACCACAAGGCGCACCCCCTCACGATCCCATTCCGTCTCATTTGGCGGCTCTAGTTGATCATCTTTGGCCATACAGAACGCCTGCCATTGGTAAAAACCTGCCTCACTAGATAGAGAATTTTTAAACCAGTTGAACAACCGCAAACGGCCCACGTGCAGAAGGGGCGCATCCGTTTTTTCCAACTCTTCAAGGGTCATTGTTTCCGCCTCTGAGGAAACCCGCTTTCCAAACTCAATCAGGGTTTCATCAAGGGAGTAAATCCGGTCATACCAATACTGAGCCACAGACAAGGCAGCTTGAATATCTGCCCAATAAGCAAACACGCTATGTCGTAGTTCTATATCGTCACCCTCACTAGGCCCACGCAATACATCAGCCACCAACAAGCAAAACTGAACCGCCCCGGTTTTCGTAGAGGCCAATTTGCTTAAGTGCAGGTTTGTTCGGCCTGCTGACCGAGTTGTTGATAATAAATCATCTCAGCTTCGGCGGGGGGAATGTAGCCCAGCGGCTC